>Ga0207993_1000060_pt1 | contig 43835 bp, 42 predicted proteins | sample ETN01SmetaG_2_FD_185791 | JGI IMG/M metagenome (GOLD analysis project Ga0207993, IMG submission 185791) | Marine microbial and viral communities from oxygen minimum zone, Eastern Pacific Ocean - ETNP2014F12-01SV265 (SPAdes) (version 2) | ecosystem: Environmental > Aquatic > Marine > Oceanic ...
TTTCATGGTCTCTATATAGCATCGGCCTTGCACTTGCTTTGATCATTGCCGCTGGGATCACACTCCTTCCGTATGAACTCGAGACGGAGCGAGTACCAGTCAAACAAAGTCTCTTGGATGGAATTAGCCATGCCCGAGAGAGAAGAGATGCATGGCAGGCTTTATTACTGGTGGGCTTTATAAGTGTTTTTGGAGTGTCACATGTTGCTCTAACGCCTTCCTTCACAGAGAATAGTTTAGGAAAACCGAGTAGCTATTTCGCTTGGTTGGGAGCAGCAACAGGATTTGGGGCACTGATTGGAGCTTTAGCTGCCGGAAGTTTTACTGCTTCGTCAACTATGAAACGTGGGTCTTTGTTTGCAATACCCTACTGCTTGCTTTTGCTTGGTTTTTCTCGTGTCACCAATTTTGAGGTAGCAATAGTACTTCAGGTTTTAGTGGGCTTCTTCTATATTGCTTCGTTCACGACCCTTCAGGTCGTGATCCAAGAACTTGTATCAGAGGAGTTTAGAGGTCGAGTCATGTCCCTCTTCAATATTGCTTGGGCTGGACTCGTGCCTATTGGCACCTTGTTAATGGGTTTGCTTGCCAGCTCTACTGGTTTTGACCTAGGAGCATCCAACACGATCGCCCTCACGTCAATGGCATGTCTCTGCTACGTAATTCTAGTGGTAGTTAGAAATATGAGACCTACTGATTTAGATACTTGAGAGCCGAAACTGCCAAGTAGCTATCTCATACTGCTGCGGCAAATCCTTTATCAAGATCAGCGAGGATATCGTCAATGTGTTCAATACCAACTGACAATCGAATTAGGCCTGGATACACGCCGGTACCTGCTTGCTCCTCTGGCGTAAGCTGGCTGTGAGTTGTTGAGGCTGGATGAATAACCAGACTTCTCACATCTCCAATGTTCGCCACATGGCTATGAAGCTCTAAGCCTTCAACAAATTTTTTCCCTGACTCTAAGCCTCCCTTTATGTTGAAGGCAGGTATGGCGCCGAAGCCTTTGCCCCCTGTTAGTTCTTTGGCTCTAACATGCCATGGGCTACTTTCTAGTCCTGCATAAGCAACAGATTCAACTTGATCATGATTTTCAAGATACTTTGCCACAGCAAGTGCATTGCTACAATGGCGTTCCATTCTTAGGCTTAATGTTTCCAACCCCTGCAGGAACATGAAGGCGTTAAAGGGTGTCGTTGATGCACCTAAGTCACGGAGCATTTGTACACGAGCCTTGATGATATATGATCCGTGACCCAATGCTGGCCAGTATGCAAGACCTCCATAGCTTGGGTCCGGTTCGGTCATATTCGGGAATTTACCGCTTTCGCCCCAATCAAAGCTTCCTCCGTCGACGATAATGCCACCTATTGAAGTTCCATGCCCGCCTATGTACTTCGTTGCAGAATGGATGACAATATCTGCTCCGTGTTCTAGGGGCCTTACTAGGTAGGGCGTTGCGGCGGTATTATCAACCATAAGAGGGACACCGTTAGCATGAGCTACCTCACTAATTCCCGACACGTCAAGCCAATTGTTCTTTGGGTTCGGATTCATTTCGCCGTAGAAAAGTTTTGTATTGTCACGAACAGCAGACTGCCATTCTTCAAGATCATCGGGATCTTCCACGAATGTAACTTCTATACCTAATTTAGGAAGGGTGTAGTGGAATAGATTGTATGTACCCCCATATAGTGATGCACCTGATACTAAATGATCTCCGGATTCAAGGATCGTTAGAATACCGAGAACCTCTGCAGATTGACCAGATGATGTTGCCAAGGCACCAGGAATACCTACTGCTGTTTCTGTTCCACCTTCAAGAGCTGAGACTCTTGCTTCAAAGACGCCTTGTGTGGGGTTCATAATACGGGTATAAATATTCCCCATTTCAGCCAAAGCAAACAAGTTCGCTGCATGATCAGTGTTGTTAAATGTAAAAGATGTAGTTTGATAAATCGGAACAGCTCTTGAATTTGTCGCTGCATCCGGTTCTTGACCGGCGTGGATTTGCTGTGTTTCAAATTGCCAATTACTCATTGTTACCTTCCTAATATTTTGGAAGGAACCCGTTTGCTTGACTGCTCGATGTGAATTTATCCGTGTGGACAATTACTTGTACTTTCGTACCACATCCCCATTTCTGGGAAGCACCTTGGGTGTCCGTCCTAGGTTGCCGGGCCCAATAGTGGACCTCTCTTAATGTTCCTTTGATTGAATCAGAATTTCAGCGGTTATGCAACCTCTAAAGAGATTTTTGAAAGATTTTATCCTTGCCCACCGCTTGTATCTTTAACGCTCTGCTTACCGGATGATATCCATGGCATCATGGCACGGAGTTCTTTCCCAATTTTTTCGATCGCTAGATTTTGGCCAGCGGCTTCGAGATCAAGGAAATTCTTACGTCCACTTTTTGATTCAGCAACCCACTCTTCAGCAAATTTACCTGACTGGATTTCATCTAAGATAGTTTGCATTGTCTCCCGAACGTGGTCGTCAACAACGCGTGGCCCGCGGGTAAGGTCGCCATATTCTGCGGTGTCTGAAATGCTGTACCGCATTCCTGCTATACCTTCTTCGTACATGAGGTCAACGATGAGTTTCAGTTCGTGTAGGCATTCAAAATACGCTATTTCTGGCTGGTATCCAGCTGACACGAGGGTATCAAAGCCACTTCTAACTAATTCAGTGAGACCTCCGCACAGAACTACTTGTTCTCCGAAAAGGTCAGTCTCGCACTCTTCCGTGAAGGTTGTTTCGATTACACCTGCTCGAGCTCCGCCTATTGCATCTGCGTAGGCCAAAGCAAATTCTTTTGCGTTTCCTGAGGCATCATTTTCAACTGCGATAAGGCAAGGAACCCCGCCGCCTTCTAGATATGTTCTTCTTACGAGGTGCCCTGGGCCTTTGGGGGCAACCATAACGACATCCACGTCATCGGGTGGGGTAATCAGATCAAATCGGATATTGAACCCGTGGCTGAACATCAACGTATCTCCCGACTCCATGTTTGGGCCAATATGACTGTCATATATTGACGCTTGTTCAGTGTCAGGAAGGAGAATCATTATTACATTCGCCCACTTTGATGCTTCATCAATACTCATTACGGTCAGGCCAGCTTCCTGGGCTTTAGCAACTGATCCCGATTCTGGGCGCAATCCTACAACTACCTCTACCCCTGATTCCTTTAGATTTAGAGCATGAGCATGGCCTTGCGAACCATAGCCAAGTACGGCGACTCTTTTATTGTCGATTTGAGCTCTGTCCGCATCTGCTTCGTAATATATGTTTGCCACTTTGTCTCCTTTAGTCGTTTACTTTTTATTTACTTATTTAGCGATTGTTGCTAGGGCTACTATTCCTGTTCTTTGCACTTCAACTATTCCATATTTCTCAAGTACTGTTTCAAATTCATTGATTATCTCGGGTGGGCCGGAGAGTGACACCATAATTTTTTTATCTCCGACACTTAAAACATTTGCGTCGAAAGACTCTATCTCACGCATGATGTTATCTTCGCTGCCTTCTGTTAGATTCACAGTCGCTAGGATTAATTCACGACTAACAGAGTCACCAGGAGATAGTTCTTGGATTCTCACTACGTTGATTAATTTATCCAATTGTTTGACGACTTGTTCCATGGGGGCTGATTCTGCGTCGACAACGATGGTGAGTCGGCTAAATAGTTCGTTATCAGTTGGAGCTACTGCTAATGATTGAATATTGAACCCTCTTCGAGCAAACAGACCGGAAACTCTTGCGAGGACTCCAGGCTTATTTTCAACACGGACGACAAGGGTGTGGAATTGTTCTGCCATGATTAATCGTTTCCTTGTGAGGGGTGGACAATCACATCACTATTTGACTTGCCTGCAGGAACCATTGGGTAAACGTTTTCGCTTGCTTCTGTTCGGAAGTCGATAACGACTGGTCGATCATTGATTTCGTTGGCTTGGTCAATCGCAGGCTTTACCTCTTCGGGTGATTCAACTCGAATACCGACACATCCCATTGCTTCTGCGAGTTTCTTATAGTCAGGTAAATCAGGTTGGAGGTGAACCTCGCTATAACGTTCGTCATAAAAAAGTTCTTGCCACTGACGGACCATTCCTAGATATCCATTATTTAGTACCGCTATTTTCACTGGAAAATTTTCAAGTCTTGCGGTTACTAGTTCCTGATTCGTCATTTGGAAGCAACCGTCACCGTCTATCGCCCAAACCATCCGGTCTGGTTTTCCTGCTTTTGCCCCTATTGCTGCAGGAACTGCAAATCCCATTGTTCCTAAACCTCCAGAGTTAATCCAGGTGTATGGATGATTGAATTTCCAGAATTGACTGGCCCACATTTGATGTTGCCCAACTCCTGAGGCGACGATTGTGTCATCGGGTGTGTTATCACGAAGTTGTTCAATGACATATTGGGGTTTGAGGCCTTCCCCTTGTTGCCACTCGTCATATACCAATGGGAAACGTTCTTTCCATCCACTGATCTGTGACTTCCACGCTGATCTATCTGGGTGGTCTTGAGTTTCGGATAGTTCTTTTAATGCTTTGATAAGTTCTGTGATTGTTTGACCTACATCACCTTGTATTGAGACGTCAGCTGATCGAACTTTGTTGAACTCTGCTGGGTCTATGTCAGCATGGATTACTTTGGCATCTGGAGCAAATGCGTCGACTTTACCCGTGACTCTGTCATCAAATCTTGCTCCAAGCGTGATCAAAAGATCTGATTCTTGTATCGCCGTTACTGCAGTGTAGTTGCCGTGCATGCCGGGCATTCCTAATGCAAGAGGGTGGTCATCGGGAAAGCCTCCCCTATTCATTAAGGTGGTGACAACGTGAACGTCGAGCAACTCTGCGAGTTCTCGTAACTGTTCTGCGGCACGCGCTTTTAGTATTCCCCCACCGCTGTAAATTATCGGCCGTGTTGATTGGAGAATTAATTTTGCTGCTTCTAATACCGAAGCATGGTCGGGTGCCTGAATAGGGCTGTATCCAGGAAGATCGTGACCTGAAGGTTCGTAGTCATCAAAATGTGATACTGGGTTGTTAGCGTCCACGAGATCCTTCGGGATATCAACAAGCACAGGCCCTGGCCGTCCGGTAGTTGCTATATGGAAAGCATCGTGAATTACTTGAGGTATTTCTGAAGCCTCAGTCACCAAGAAGTTGTGTTTAGTGACCGCCATCGTGATTCCAGTTGTATCGCATTCCTGAAAGGCATCTGATCCAATAGCGCCGCTAGCAACTTGTCCGGTGATACAAACCAACGGAACAGAGTCAAGCATCGCATCGGCTAAAGGAGTAACCATATTTGTTGCAGCAGGTCCACTTGTAACTATTGCAACGCCTGGCAAACCTGTCGCATGTGCATAACCTTCTGCCATGTGGCCAGCACCTTGTTCATGACGGACCAGTACGTGACGAATTGATGAATCAAGAAGTGGGTCATATGCGGGTAGGATTGCGCCACCAGGCAGACCAAAAACTATTTCTACCCCTTGAGCTTCAAGGCTTTTCATTAAGGCTTTGCCGCCATTAGTTTTCATACCGCTTCCTCAAAACGATTGATTACTGACCCCTTTACGGTATCCATTTGTTTGTCAGTACACGCATGAAATCGTCATATTCTACAAAAGTAATAATTCCTTGACTTTTATGTAGTTCGTTTGGTTTTCAGGGCATAGCCTCTCCATGAGGGAGCAAAATGAAAGAAAAGGCTGACTTTAAGAGATTTTCAAAAGATTTACCATCAGGCTTATTCTTGATTACCTTTGGAAGGTTTATTTCAAATGTGGCTTATCGACTGGTTTTCCCTTTCTTGCCAACAATATCTCGAGGACTAGGGGTGACGACTGGGACATTGGGAACGGCACTTGCAATGCGCGATCTTGTAGAAATGTCAAGCCCGCTTCTGGGGAAAGTAATAGATAAGCGTGGTACAAATCAAGCCATGGTCGTAGGGGCTCTTGGACTTGGAATGGCTGCTGCGCTACAAGGAGCTAGTTCAGGGCTCATACTCTTTGTCTTCGCATTAGTGTTGACAGCAATTTCTAAAAATTCATTTGATATTGGATCCAGTGCTTGGGCCGGTGCATCAGTTCCTTATGCTCACAGATCTCGAGCTATAGGGATGATAGAAACAACGTGGGCTCTATCCTTTGTCATTGGAATGCCAATAGCTTCCGTTCTCATACGCGCAGGAACGTGGCGAACACCATTCATCGTGATTTCGATTCTTTGTGTGATTGTCGGAATTATCTTTAACTACCGTCTCCCTGCTAACCCACCTATAAGTTCCCTTGAAAACGGATCTCGTCTTAGCCTCACCGCAAAGAAAGTGATTTGCGCAATGATCGCCCTAGGGGCGGGCCACATGATGATGTTAGTAACCTTTGCTACCTTTCTTGAAGATGAGCATAATGTTTCGACTTCAGGCCTGGGTTTCGTCGCAGTGATCATTGGTTTGGCTGAATTAGTCGGCTCGGGCGGAGTTGCACTCATCGGGGACAGAATTGGGAAAGTGGTTGTGGTGAAATACGCACTTATGTTGTCATTACCGTTATCAATTATCCTTCCTCTAGGAAGTTCCTCTCTTTGGCTGGCTTTACTCCTTATCTCACTTTGGTTCATTTGTACAGAATCGGTAATCGTATCTATGCTTTCAACCTGCACTGAACTGGATAAATCTGCTCGGGGTGCAATGATGGGTTTCGTTTATGCTGGCTGGGCATTGGGAAGATTATTCGGGGCGATTTTTGGATCTAGAGTCTATGAGAGTTCAGGGATTGTGCCTGTAGCTTTTGTAATGACAGCTGTTTTGTCAATAGCGCTATTGGTTGTATTCCAAGCTTTTAAGGGTCAAACTGCAACTGAAAAGGTTTCAGAATGAGAGCGGTGTACCCTGGTTCGTTCAATCCGCCAACGATAGGACACATTGCCATTGCAAATTCTGCTATTGATCGCTTTGGCATTAGTGAATTACATCTCGCTATTTCTACAGTTGCGTTAGGAAAGGAAGAACTGACTGTTCCTTCGGTTGCTGATCGGGTAGAAATTCTGAGGAGGTCATTAAATCAGATTCCTGAGGCTGGTGTGCTAGAGACTCGGAAACAGCTTATTGCTGATATTGCCGAAGGGTATGATTTGGTGATTCTCGGTGCAGACAAATGGGCGCAGTTGCATGATTTGTCTTTCTATAAAGACAAAGAGCATATGGCGCAATGTTTGCGGCGTTTACCGAAATTAGCGGTCGCTCCGAGAAATGGTATTGCAGTCCCTCAGGAGATTCTTTTAACGGTCCCTGAAGAAATCAACTTTATATCTTCGTCTCAGGTTAGACGTGGGAAATTTGAGTGGATGACAAAGGAGGCGTATGAAATCGGTAAAGATCGGGGATTTTGGGGTATTAGCTAGGGTTGCGCCTTAATTTGCAGTGCAGTTACATAAACTCTTTTCAGAGTTTGATAATTTAAGCATGTAAAGTCTGGTAACCTGCCGTATCAGCAAAGGAAATAATGGACATGGGGGTCTGATGAATGAACAACCAGTACAGATGAATATCCACTCATCACGAATCACTCAGCCTAAGAGTCAAGGTGCCTCTCAAGCTATGCTTTTAGCGACTGGCCTTACTCAGTCGGACCTTGATCGACCTCAGGTCGGTATTGCTGCATGCTGGTATGAGGGTAATCCATGCAATATGCACCTTGATGACCTTGGTAGCCATGTTAAACGAGGCGTAGTTGGCTCTGGCCTTGTCGGTATGCGATTCAATACAATAGGTGTCTCTGATGGCATATCAATGGGAACCGACGGTATGTCATATTCTCTACAGAGTCGCGACCTGATCGCTGATTCGATAGAAACGGTTATGGCAGCGCAGTGGTACGACGGTCTTGTGACTCTGCCTGGCTGTGACAAAAACATGCCTGGTTGTATTATCGCTATGGGTCGTTTAGATCGACCTGCAATCATGGTCTACGGTGGCACGATTCGGGCTGGCTGTGGCACTATAGGTGGGGTTGAAGAGAAACTTGATGTTGTGTCTGCGTTTCAAAGTTACGGGCAATTCCTGGCAGGAACAATCACCGAGGAGGAACGACAAACCATTGTGTCATGCGCAATTCCTGGAGCTGGTGCATGTGGAGGAATGTACACTGCGAACACTATGGCCACAGCTATTGAAGCAATGGGGCTAAGCCTTCCGTACTCGTCATGCACCCCAGCTGAGGATCCAGCCAAAATTGAAGAATGCGTTACTGCTGGGGCATCGATGGAAATGCTCCTGTCTGAAGGTTTGACACCTCGCCGGATCGTAACTCGCGAATCCCTTGAGAATGCAATGGTTGTGACCATGGCGCTTGGTGGATCAACGAATGCTGTATTGCATATGATCGCAATGGCCCGCGCCTTCGAACTGGACCTAAACCTTGACGATTGGCTTGCGACAAGTTCACGAGTCCCGCTTCTTGCTGACCTTAAACCTTCAGGCCAGTACGTGATGGAAGACCTCCATGATGTTGGTGGCATTCCTGGTGTTATGCGTTACCTTCTTGATGAGGGAATGCTTGACGGTGACCAGATGACTGTTACCGGAAAGACATTAGGTGAAAACTTGTCGGAAGTGCCTCGTCTCCTTGAGGACCAAGATATTGTTTCCTCCCTGGATAGTGCAGTGAAGTCAAGAGGCCATATCTCAATCTTGCGCGGTAACCTTGCTCCTGGTGGGTCAGTTGGCAAGATCACAGGAAAACAAGGCCTATTGTTCACAGGACCGGCTAGAGTCTTTGACTCTGAGGAGGATATGATCTCTGGACTTGAGGAGGGTCGAATTCAATCAGGTGACGTAATTATCATTCGTTATGAGGGGCCCAAGGGAGGACCGGGGATGCCTGAGATGCTTACGCCTACTAGCGCCCTTGCGGGTGCGGGTTTCATTGACGATGTTGCATTAATCACAGACGGCCGTTTCTCAGGGGGAAGCCACGGCTTCATTGTTGGACACGTCGTGCCAGAGGCACAAGAAGGCGGCCCAATTGCTCTTGTTCATGACGGAGATGTCATCACAATTGATGATGAGAGCCATGAAATCACTTTGAAGGTATCAGATGAGGAACTCGCAGTGCGAGCCAAACAGTGGGTGGCACCGCCGTTCAAAGCTACATCAGGAACCTTGTGGAAATACATTCGCCTCGTAGAAGATGCATCAAATGGATGCGTCACCGATGGGTAGAAGTCATTCCCTAATTACTAAGTCAAACGAAGTTTTACTAATTTCCTCTGGCCACCGACTTCGGACTAATTGCGTCAGGCTTTTATGGACTCGTTAATCTGATTGAATAACGTTCGGACGATTAACGCGTAGGTATCCGAGATTGCTGGCTCTCTGTGTTCTTTTTGAGCTTCTAGTCTTGCTGGGTCTTGCGCTATAGCCATGAATGCAGCTTTGCTTGGAAATGCATTAAATCTTACTTGGTCCCATTCTCTGCCATCCCCGATAATTGTGCCTTCTACACCGAACCAACCAGAAACTTGAACACCATGTTGAATAGCGATATCACTAGCCTTGGACGTATATTCGTCCATTTTCTCCGGAGTTTCTCCGTAAGGAGCATTATCTTTAAATTTAATTACATGCAAGACTACGATCGGCCCATCTTCCCCGCTAGGCGGATATTCCACACTCTCCCAATTGGGTAAGGGCTTTTGAGCACTTAGGGCATTCATTGGTAGGCAACCCATAACTATTGTTTCTTTCATTCCTGCTTCTTTGTGTACATGCGCTTTTTGGAAGTCATTTCTTGCTTGCATTTCGATGAATGACTTTCTTGTCGGATATTTCACAACAGCTATTCGATCCCAGTCTCGATTATCGCCAAGAAGCTTATTTTCAACTACCCCGAAATAAACGATTTCTGCTCCTATTGCTTTAAGAGATTCGCGAGGAGAATAAAGATCGTCGGCATCTTGTCCAGAAATGACTAGATCAGAGCCATTTTCGTACTGAGCAATATCATGATATTTCATGAGGTTAACCATCCAGACTGGACCATCTTCGTTAGCGGGTGTGGTCGCTAATCTTTCGGCATATTTAAAGTCTATTTTCCCATATTTTGGCATTTTGACGCCTCCTATTTTATTTTGATGCGATAAAGGTGTTAATTATTTGAGCAAGTTCGTTCGGTTTATCCTCCTGAAGAAAATGTCCTGCTCCTTCAATGATGATGTGTGGTTGACCTTGAGCCCCGGGCACGTCTCGTATGAACGCCTTTTCTCCTCCAGCCGACACAGGGTCACTGTCACTAAATGCAGTTAGAAAAGGTTTAGTAAATTCTTTAAGAACTTTCCAAGCCCTTTTGTTGTCCTGCGATGCAGGATTATCATTAGAAGTCGGAACAAGTGAAGGAAAGATTCTGGCTCCCGCTGTGTACTCATCGGATGGGAAAGGGGCATAGTATGCCTTTATTTCATCACTCTGGAGTTCGCGAACCGTAGCCGTATTTATAAGGTCACCAATTGGGAATTCTGGCGAAGTTTGTGAGTATTTTTGCCAGTCCATGAACGCTTTTGTAAGTTGACCTTCACCAGTTGGGAGTCCTGTGTTCCCAATTACAACACGCGAGAACCGTCCTTGGTCGGAACCGACTAAACGTAAACCAATTAATCCACCCCAATCTTGCCCAAAGAAAGTCACATTTTGCAGATTTAACTTCACAAAGAGCAATTCCTGCATCCAGAGGACATGACGAGCGTATGTATAATCCTCCATTCTCGTTGGTTTATCACTTTTTCCAAAGCCAACTAAATCTGGAACAATAACGCGATGACCAGCTTCTACAACAATAGGAATCATGTGACGATAGAGATAACTCCACGAGGGTTCTCCATGGAGTAATAGCACAGGGTCAGCGTCTGCAGGCCCTTCATCAAGGTAATGAACTCGTAGAGTCCCACCCTCTTGATCATTTATCTCTAGATAATTACCTTCAAATTGATAATCTTTTAAATTTTCAAATTGAGAATCAGGTGTCCTAATAATCTCCATTGTTATCCCTCCGTTAATTGATTATTTGATAGTAACTTTCAGTAAGTCGTCACCGATTTCAACTTTTCCAGAAAATTTCTCAGCTGCTTTATCAAGCCATTGCTGGACTACTAATTCATGGAATTCATTCTCTTTAGGCGGAATAGCAGGAACATAATGAGTCAAAATCAATGTGTCCATTCCAGCCCTTTCGGCAGTATCTGCCGCCTCCTCCACAGACGAATGATAATTTAAAATGTCTTGAATTCTTTGGTTTGGAAGTTGTTCAACGATATCTTTCCGTATCGCTGTGTGAACTAATGCTTGTGCTCCGCTACACAGCTGGTCCAGATCAGCACATGGGATTGTATCTCCTGCAACAACTGCCGAATTTCCTTGGTAATCAAACCGAAAAGCAACTGTCGGGTCAACGGGCTTATGATCAGTAGGAGCTGCGGAGATACGTACTGCTGAAGACAAATCCAATGTTCCTCTGGTGATTTCAGTAACTTCAACCTGAGGAGGTTTATGCAGGTCATCGTGGTGAGCGATTCTATAGCCAATATCAAGTTCTAAGAAATGTAGGATTCTTGAGACAGTTTCCTTTGTGCCCTCAGGTCCGACAATACGCAGAACTTTTGGTTCATCTACGTTCAGAGCCCAAGAAGATGTGATTACGTCGTTAAGGTCTGTTATGTGATCGCTATGCAAGTGAGTTAGTAATACTGCATTCAACATAGTTGGCGTACATCCGGCAGCGACGAGACGCATAAGGACTCCTCGACCAGCATCAATCAGGTAGTTCTCGTCTCCCGCCTGAACCAATGTTGAGGGACCAGCCCTATGTGGATCCGGCATCGGAGAACCCGTGCCTAATAATGTAATGTCTATCATGATCTCTCCTATTGTCTTGCGTTTTCTGCACGCTGCTGCACTTCCGCTAGGTCGCGTGGTTCACGTGCAACGAGTTGTATCTCCAATTCATGTAATTTTCCGGTGAAAGAAAACAAATCGTCGTACAACTGTGAAACTGGGGATCCATGATCAAATCCGATGCTGGCGCTTCCTGAGGTGATCATACGCATATAGAACGGAATTTCGATCATTCCGCTTGGTTTTTCATTGATAAAAAGTTCAATCGTACCGTTTTTCCCTAACCGCCTGAACTCAGCTTTAAGTTCAACCTCACCGTTAGGAAGAGTTCTATCTGATTCAATGATCGAATGATCGTCAAAGGCATTGTAATCAATCACTAATCGGTTGTTGAGAACGAAGAAAGAGATTCCTGAGTTTTCAGTTCCATAAGCGAAAAGCACACCATTGTCATCTGATGCGCAACTTACTCGTGCCGTGATGTCAAAGCTTCGACCACTGATACTTGCAGCGGCCTGTCCAGGTATGGGCGACATGGGAGGCTTATACACATATCTTCGGTCTGAAGGGTGTGGCGATTGATCACGAAACCGCTGACCAAAAAGTTCAATCATCCTGTCATCTAGAGGAAGGACACCGTGCTTGTCCGCTTCCTCCCACCATAGATGTTGAAGTTCTGTAAGTTTCGACTGATTTTTATCAGCTAAATTATCACATTCTGACCAATCCAATGACAGGTCATATAGTTCCCATGGTTCCTCTGCGTAGTCAGCCCCTTGAACATGTCGAGTTACGGCTTTCCAATTATCAGCAATAATCGCTCGGCTTCCTGCGTTTTCAAAATATTGAACTTGATTTTTCGATTCAGCCTCAGGCTCGTTTAGTAAATGAGCAAACGAATGACCTGTTACCGGTAATTGCTCAATTCCTTTAAACAAAGAAGGTGGAGTTATCCCAAGAAGATCAAAAATAGTCGGTGCAATATCTGCAACGTTGATAAATTGATTCCGCAGTTGGCCATTTTGCGATTTATCTATTCCCTCAGGCCAATGAATGACTAGCGGAACATGCACTCCACCCTCATGCGTATTTTGTTTATACCATTTAAAAGGGCTGTTACCTGCCTGAGCCCATCCCCAAGGGTAATTGGTATGACTGTGCGGACCGCCAATGTCATCTATTCTTTGAATCGCTTCCTCTGGTGTTTCCAAAATTGCATTGAAAAATTTCATTTCGTGCATAACACCAAATGGCCCACCTTCTTGCGAAGCTCCATTATCGGAAAGCAGGATAAAGACTGTGTTATCTAACTGACCAAGCTCGCGTAACCCGTCTACAATTCTCCCGATTTGATCATCTGTATGATCAAGAAAAGCGGCAAAAGCCTCTTGTAGCCTTGCTGCAAGTTCCTTTTGAACATCAGGCAAGTCTTCCCACGCTTCAACTCCTGGGTTTCGAGGTGCTAATTGCGTTCCTTCGGGAATAATTCCTAACTCGAGTTGATTCTGATACCACTGCTCACGAGTTATATCCCAGCCTTGATCAAACTTACCCCGGTACTTATCTAAATACTCTTGGGGTGCTTGGTGTGGTGCATGCGTTGCTCCAAAAGGTATGTAAGCAAAGAAAGGCCTATCTGGTCTGACTCCCTTTAGGTCACTTACCATGGAGAAGAAATTGTCTACAAGATCCTCCGAAAGGTGATAGCCATCTTCAGGTTTAGCTGGAGGGTTAACATGGTGGTTATCCTTCGTGAGACTTGGATTAAACTGATCTGTCTCTCCTTCAAGGAACCCGTAAAACCTGTCAAATCCTCTCCCGAGTGGCCATTGGTTAAAGGGTCCGGCTGCAGAACAATCCTCCATCGGCGCTAGATGCCACTTTCCAAGACAAAAGGTTGCATACCCCTTTGAATTCAATATTTCCGCTATCGTTGCGGCTTTATTAGTTATATGCCCCAGCATGTTTGGGAATCCAGTTTTAAAATTAGATACGGACCTCATTCCAACTGCATGCTGCGATCTTCCGGTTAGTAACGATGCCCTTGTAGGTGAACATAGAGGAGTGACGTGAAAGTTCGTAAATTGCAATCCACCTCCGGCTAGAGAATCAATATTTTTTGTGTCAATCGAAGAGCCGTAGCATCCCAACTGGGCGAAACCAGTGTCATCTAATAGAACCAGCACGATGTTTGGGGCGTCCTCACCTGGGTGTTCAGGGATTTCAAACCACGGTTCAGAATCCTCATGAGTCTTATTAATCGTTCCCTTAAAGCTGCTCTCTTGACCAACCAATTTAGACATTCGTTCTCCTATTCGCTATCTGGCAAAAGGCAGTCAATAGCGCTACTCCAGGCTCTGCGGGTTTGCACCATTGACCTATTTTGTGTTCGACGAAACTGCTCCCACGATTCAACCGATGTGAGAACTGAGATATTGATAACTATATCGTCACGATTTGCCGGGTTGAGTGTACGAAGTTCGAGATCAAAGTGCACCCGTATCTGGTCCGAAAGCATTAACCGTGCGGAGTCGAGCTGCTTTGCTGCAATCGGGCTGTGCTGTTGGTTCTTACGATTGAGCAGTTGGAGCGGGTGGAGTTTCTCATGAAGTAAAACTCGCGCTTCAGTGAAAGCTGTGATCCGCTGTTTGCGATCTCCATCCCCTATCTTAGGAATGGAGACTAGATCGGGGAAACGTTCCGAAATGCGAATGATCGCGTCGTTTCGGAGTTCATCAAGTGTTTCAAAATATCGATACATTGACGCTATTGAAACGCCTGCGCGTTTCGCCACCGCATCTGGGCCAGGAGCGTCTCCATGCTCCAGCACTAAATCAATGAACGCATCAACTGCTGATACGCGCCGCTCGTGTCGCTTGATGGTGTGCCCGTTAGCTAATGATGCAATCTGGATACTATTAGTCATCGCACTCTAGTCCTGAACTGAGCTTTCTTGGTAGCGCAGTTTCCATCAAAATTCATGATAGTGATACTATCACTATCAAATTTACCCAACAAATACCTTATAGAAGCTGCACGCGTTCAAGCACTTTTGCGAAATCCTATTCTCATGCTGAATAAGTGAACTATGGGAAAAGGTCATCTAAAGAACAAATACAAATTTGGCTCTCAGAGCCAGGATGATTTGTATGGAAAGCTTCCGAAATTTTTTTTAGTTCGTCACTGCATACTCCGGGCATGAGAATGTCGATGGATGATTGGCTGCGAATGTAGACATAGTCCGACGCAAATGAGCCAAGAATATCGTTTTCGTTAACCCCCTTCTTCTTGCCGTCCTCAAGGCTAATCCGAAGGCCATTAATCTCTTGAATTTTGCTTGCGTTCAACCGATACCCAACGAACTCCAGCAACGAACTCATAGAGTCTCTAATTAGATTTACTTTTGAGTCTGGAATTGACTCCCAACGCACAGGAATCTCCAAAATTGAGAAATTATGTCGATATGCAAGATCGAGGATCTCTGCGTCTTGCGCAAACCCTTTAACATGTGAGGCTGAAAATAGTATTTTGGCAACTGGGCTTCTGTAGACCTTAAAACCGCATTGGGTATCTGCAATTTTATGTTTAGTTAGCATCCGTAGAAGTAACGAGAATCCTAAAGTTACGAACTTTCGCGAGCTGGTGATTCCTTGGGTTTGCGAACCTTCAATTGATCGAGATCCAACAACAATGTCATGCTCGTCAAGCCCCTTCATTGCAGGTTCGATAGCAGAAAGGTCAGTGGCCATATCTGCATCCATCGTGATTATTATTGGAGCATTTGCAGCCGTTACTCCTACTCGTAATGCACTTCCTTTGCCAGTGTTTTGAGGTTTCGTTATTACTTTCCCCATCGGGAAGAAATCTTCAATAAATTGCCGACAGATTGTACTTGTTGAATCAGTACTTCCATCATCAACGACTATTACTTCAATACTTTGGGGTTCGACAGATATTGAACGCAGTGCGTCTAATAGAGAGGGGATTCTTTTCTCTTCATTAAATGCTGGCAGGATAATAGAGATTGCTGCGTTACTTCTATAAACGTAGTTATTTCCACTCACGACTGATTTTCAGGCGGTGGGGGCGGAATCTCAATAGCTGTGATGATTACACCATTAAATATTGCGTATCGACCTTTCATTTCTGCGATCGGGCCATTCTTTTGAATGTGGGCTGTAAAGGAGTTTCTTTCTTCATGGAAATTGATGAATACTTCTTTGAAACCCAACCATTTGTTGGTAATGGGATACCAGGCTTTATATGTTGCTTCTTTTGCGGAGAAGAGAACTTTCCCGGGATGTTGAATTAGTCCGTTAGCTGCAGCTTTAACCCATTCTTGTTCGCTTTCAATACTTATTCTCCTCAACACTCTTGAAGATAAAGGTTCGTCTATTTCTGCGTCTAAACCTAGAGAGTGAACATCTGATTGTTTAGCGACTGCTGCAGCAGCATAGCCACGCGAATGCGTGATGGATCCCACTACACCAGAAGGCCAGATCGGCTCTCCTTTATTTCCGATCGGAATATGCACAGGAGGTATATTTGCCAAAGCCATTGATTGATGCGCGCAAAAGCGTCCTGCGATGTATTCGTTCTTTCGGTTTTGTGAAACGTTCTCTAGGTAAGTACGTTCGTTCAACGAGAGAAACGATGAATCAATCATTGAGTCACGAGTGTCCGTGACGGCTACCGACCTTGAAAATAAATCTTTCAAAACGTCTCTCATGCCTTTGGACCGTATCTCACAAATCTATTGTTGACACATCTGCAGTAGCGGTGCTTATTCGCTCGTTGCTCGCTCGTTTAGAATTTGGTTTATGATTTTCCCATCTGCTTGGCCAGATGTTGATTTCATTACCTGGCCAACAAAAAATCCCTGCACCTTGGTATCACCTGAACAGAAACGTTCCCATTCGTCTGAATGTTCATTGATGAGTTGATCTACAAGCTTTTCTAAATCGTTTAACCCGACTACCTCAAACCCTAACTCGGTTGCTAAGTTTGCCGGCATACCTCCCCTTTGAACTAACTCCCCAAGCACTTTCTTTGCTTGTGTACTGGTAATTTCTGACTTGTTCTCCATTTGGACCAATTGTGCCAGTGCTTCTGGTGTCAACGCTCCTAGACCAGAAGATAAGTTGTTTACCAAATGCTTAACTACTTTTTCTGGTTCACCTCCCCCTTTAATAGCGTCCAGAGCAAAGGCATCATGGTCACGTTCAACAAGCAAAGTCATGTCACTCGATTTAACACCATTTAGGTCTGCCAGTTTCCCCCTGCGCTCAGATGGCAATTCGGGCATTTCTTGATCAATTTTCGCAATTGTTTCCTTACTAGGATTTAGGGGCACTAAATCCGGTTCAGTGAAATAACGGTAATCTTCAGCATCTTCCTTTGATCGGCCGGAACGAGTTCTTCCTGCATCTTCATCCCAATGACGGGTCTCCTGTTTTGGAGATTCACCATTCTCATAAAGGCTGATGTGACGATTCGCTTCATATTCAATTGCTCGGCCTAGCGATTTAAGTGAGTTAACATTTTTTATTTCACATCGCGTTCGTAGGTTATCCTCACCGTTTTCACGAACGGAAACGTTTGCATCTACACGTATCGAGCCTTCTTCCATTTTCGCGTCAGATATTCCTAGTGCCAAGATGATGTTACGTAGTTCAGAAACATATGCTTTGGCCTGTTCGATAGTTCGTATTTCGGGCTCACTTACAATTTCAATGAGTGGAATACCGGCACGGTTGTAATCTACTAAGGAATAGTCGGACCCAGAGATTCTCCCACTGGTTCCAATATGGGTAGTTTTCCCTGTGTCCTCTTCAATATGTGCCCGTTCAATTCCTATTGCTTCACCAGTTGGAAGCTCAAGGTAGCCATTAAGGTTCGTCGGCATGTCATATTGGCTAATTTGATAATCTTTCGGCATATCGGGGTAAAAGTAGTTCTTTCGAGCGAACACTGAACGATTTACTGAGCAACGTAATGCTCTCCCTAATTGCATAGCGTAATAAACTGCTGTTTCGTTGACTACTGGCAATGAGCCAGGCAAACCTAAGCAAACTGGGCAAACATTTGTATTTGGTTCACTTCCGAACTGGTTGAGGCACCCACAAAAGAGTTTTGTCTTCGTTGCAAGCTCGACATGCACTTCTAACCCGACTATGAGTTCCCAATTGTCTTTAAAAATTTCTTGATTCATTGTGATGCCTTTTCCAAGGTATGCGCTACTTGGTACATCACTGATTCCTTCATTGGAGGTGCAAGTATTTGGACACCTATAGGCATACCATCCTTTCCTGAACCAAACGGGATAGACATGGCTGGATGGCCGACAAGATTAGAGGGAATCGTGCACACATCGTTTACATACATTGTCATTGGGTCATCAACTTTCGCCCCTAATTTAAACGCAGTACAGGGAGAAGTAGGAGAGAGAAGCACGTCATAGTCTTTATATAGCTCTGCAAAATTCTCCGCTAAGAGTCTCCGTACCTTGAGTGCTTTCCCATAGTACGCGTCATAGTACCCAGCTGATAAGGCATAAGTTCCCAGCATTATCCTTCGTTTGACTTCGTCCCCAAACCCTTCCGTTCTGGTATTTACATTCATTTCTTGTAGGTTGGCGCCATCAACTCGCAATCCGTAGCGAACTCCGTCGTAACGACTGAGATTGCTTGATGCTTCAGCTGGTGCGATAAGATAATATGCTGATAGGCAATACAAAGCAGCTGGAAGTGAAACTTCTTCAACTTGGGCTCCCGCATTGGAAAGAGTTGAAACAGCTATATTTGTTTGGTCGATAACTTCCTGGGTGATGCCATCAATGCCTCCCATTAGTTCGCTAATAATACCTACTTTAAGTTTCTTGACGCCTTGATCAATTTCATTCACGAAGGAGTTGGGGGCTTGTTTGATACTTGTTGAATCTAGCGGGTCATAACCTCCAATAACTTCATGAACGATTGCCGCATCTTTAACAGATGTGGCGAAGGGGCCTACTTGATCCAATGAGCTTGCAAAAGCAAGGAGTCCGTATCGTGAGACTCCTCCGTAAGTTGGTTTGACTCCAACAACTCCACAAAGGGCTGCTGGTTGTCGAATTGAACCTCCTGTGTCAGAACCTATAGCTATAGGGGCAAACCCTGCTGCTACGGCTGCCGCACTTCCGCCGCTTGATCCTCCTGGGACGCATGTAAGATCATGTGGGTTTCGAGTTGGTCCGAAGGCAGAGTTTTCTGTTGAACTACCCATAGCAAATTCATCTAAGTTTGTTTTCCCCACAATTGTCGCGCCTGCTTCTTTAAGCTTTCTTACAACAGTTGCGTCATAGGGAGGGTTCCAACCTTCAAGGATCTTTGAACTCGCAGTAGTAGGTATTCCTTTGGTGCAAAGATTGTCTTTAATTGCTACAGGGACTCCAGCTAATGGCCCTACGTTTTCTCCTTCAGAAATTAGCTTGTCAGTCTCTTTTGCTGCTGCTCTAGCTTCATTGATAGTTACTAAGTTAAAAGCATGAACATCCTTTTCGTGCTCTTCAATCTTGTTAAGATGCCGCTCAAGTATTTCAAGTGCGGAAATCTCACGAGTAGCGACAAGATCGGCTATTTCACTAGCACTTTGGTACTGCTCAGGGGTAACGCTATTCATTCTTCTTCACCAAGAATTTTCGGCACAAGGAATCTTCCACCCTCTACTGCTGGTGCTTGGGGTAAAAAATCAGAGGGTTTAAGCATTGGATTTGGGATATCTTTTCGCATTGTGTTTTCGATTGGAAGAGGATGAGACATAGGTTCAACGTCATCTAGTTCCAGTGCCTCAACATCCTTTGCATGGTCCAGGACTGCTCTTAGCTGGTCCGTAAAGGTTACTAACTCTTCGCTGGTCAATCGTAGGCGTGCGAGGTGAGCCACGTGTTTGACTTCATCGGAAGATATTGAATCTGACATTTGTACATTCTATCCAACTAAGTCCATCTGCCCGCAGTATCGAATTTAAGTTTCTTCCATCTCCAGATGGTTATTCCATAGTCTCTGGCCCCTGTGAAACAAAGATCTCTACGACTCCATCACGTAGGAGCTCAGACCCGGATGTGGGTTCCAATCTGATAACTATGCCAGGTCGTATCGTTGGGTGGAATACTTCTGTTCTTTTTGCTTGTAGACCTTCGAGCACAATCGCTGTCTCGACTGATTCATATGGTCTACCTATTAGAGCATCGGGGATTGTGCGAAGTTCGGGACCTGAACTAATTTGAATATCTACTTTGGATCCGGTGGGTAACTCAGTTGATGATGTTGCAGGCCCGATGACTAAGCCAATTGCTATCTTCTCATTAGGCACCTGAGAGATTTCCCCAAGTCTTAAACGGGCCTCTAGAAGCATCGATTCTGCTTCATCGATGGTGAGTCCAGCGAAGCCTAGAGGTATGTTACGAAGTTCAGGTCCAAGTGAAACGAAATAAGTAAGAATTTCCCCCTCCGCTAGTTCCATACCCGCGGTCGGGATAGTTCTTAGAATTTCTCCGTTCCGTGTTCCGTCTTCTCTTGTTAAAGCTTCTTCGAGAACCCAGTAGTCATCAAACTGGTCAATCAGTTCGGAGGCTTGCAACCCGGCGACTTCTGGGACCGTCTGAACTCTGATTTCTTCATCTGCATTTCCAGAATTGATCAGGAACGCTGTGCCGGCGATAAGAATAGCCATTACGAGTAGCCATAGCCACCGGCTAAGGTGCGACTTTAGGTATAAAGTCGCTCTTTTAAGGCGAGCTTTAAAGTTTGATTTATCACCGACAACAATGGCTTCTGGTTTATCATCGAACGCTTCAAGAAGATTGAGATTCAAACTATTCCGGACTGGAAGTAACCCAGGTTTCGCGTTTTTGATGTTTACTTCACTTGTAATTTTTAATAATGCACTAGCAGTGGGTCGCTCGGATGCTTTTGCTGATAGCGCGCTTGCAAATACGGCCTCTAACTCTTCTAGAAGTTCTGAATCTATTTCTTGCGCCTCGCCAGTATTTTTGCTTTCAGGAAGCTTTGTATGAATTAATTCTTTGAAGATCGCCGCAATGGCATAGACATCTGCAGCCGGACTAAGCAGCCCACCTTGACTTAATTCTGGCGATACGTAGGGGCCCTCGGTAAACAGTTCCGATGAGAAATATTTTGCACTTACGCTTCCTATACCAGTATCAGATAACTTCAGGTCGCCGTTTAAACTGAAGATAACGTTTTCAGGTTTCAAGCCGCCATGGACTTTACCTCTCTCATGGAGGTAACTCGTTCCCTTCAATATTTCCATCATGATAAATGTTATTTGCGCAACGGAAAGCGATGAGTCTTGTTGCAACATTGCTCTTAGATCTCCGCCTGCTAAAAATTCAGTGACGATATAAGAGATCTCCCCTGAGCCCCAATCCAGAATTTTAATGAGATTTGGGTGGCTCGTTCGTGCAAGGTCTTGGAGACTAATCTGGAAATCGTCTTGAACGTCGTTCCCACTGCGAAACGGTGCGTCGAATACCTTGACAATCGTTTGCTTTCTTACCCTGATATCATCGGCAAGGTATACCTGTGCCAGAGTTCCACTTCCTAATGGAGTTATAAGTCGGTAACGACTATTGATAACTTTCCCGGCATGTAAATACGTTGGTGATTCCACATTTAGATCGTATTGCCCTTGTGACGATTTGCATATCCCATTTGATTGCAGTCATTGGATTTAATCTGGCAGAATAGGTACATGACAGAGAAGGTAGAGCCTCGACGTAGCTTGTTTTCAAGGATTCTTGGACCTGCTTTGGTTACCGTTGGGATTACTGGGGTCATTTTAGGCTTTGCGTTGTCAAATAGCGGAAGTACTGACATACGCGTAGAGGGCAACCCAGTGATAGAGGCATTGTTCCCCGAACCTGATGCAGAAGTACTCAGGCAAACATCAATCGGCATTGATTTAATAGCCGGTTACGAGGCAGAGCTTACAATTAATGGGGTTCCTATTCCCCCTGATCAAATAAATGTATTGAGAGACTTGGAGAACCCCAGAGAGAGCGCTCAGACCAGCGGAACGTTTGGCTCAACATTAAACCGGTTTCTGTACCAACCCCTCGAAGGGCGAGCAGTGCCGGAGTTACAGGGTGATAGAAACTGCGTTGTTGCAGTGTACTGGCCTCTCTCAGATGCGACTGCCAGGTCAACAATTGAGTGGTGCTTTACTGCCCTGTAGTCAGTTTGGAGTTGATAGCAACTTGTCAAGTTGCTTAACAGCATCTAATGGGTCAGGCCCTACGTGTATGCTTTTGATGCCTAATTCTTCAGCTACATGAACATGCTCTAAATAGTCATCAAGGAATATCGTCTTGGCTGCTGACTTGTTAGCAATTTGGAGTCCCAACGTAAATATTTTTGGGTCCGGCTTACGTATCCCGACTTCAGAACTGTCAATGATTCCATCAAATACATTCTCTGGCAACATTGATTTCCATGATGAACTAAATTCGCGAATATTATTTGAAAGGACGAACTGGGTTATTCCTAAATCTTTGTATCGCCGAACAGCATCAAACATTTCCGGAGTCTTATCGTTTTCGCCTCCCATTGATTTAAAAAAATCCCTGATGGCAAAACCTTGAATCCCACTGGCACTAATTAGAGCTTCTATTTCTTCAAGAGCTTCTGCCATTGTTATCTCACCCCGTTCAAGTCGGTGCCAATGGTGATCACCATCTTCTAAGCCGTAACCTAAAACTAATTCAATAAGCTGTTGGGGTTTTACTCCAAGGTGACCAGCGTAATTGTCAATTGAGTAGAAGGGAGAGCCTGTAAAAACGCCACCAAAATCCCACAGAATGCATTCAAAGTCTAACTCCCCCATTATTTATCTATTTCCCCTGACATAAGGAGATTTTGAAACTCGACCTCGTCCAAAATAGGAATTCCCAGCTCCTCTGCCTTTTTTAATTTAGACCCTCCCGGGTTGCTCCCCACAACGAGAGCCGATGTTTTGCCTGACACACTTCCTGGGGATTTACCTCCTCTTGATGTAATTGCCTCTGCGATTTGATCCCTCGTGAAACCCTCCAAAGTTCCTGTCACGACGATCACCTTTCCTTCGAGAGTATTGTCAGTTTCCTCAATGACAGGACCCACGAAATTTACACCCGCGGATCTGAACTTTTCAATCAATGCCCTATGTTTTGGTTCTCTAAAATAGTTAAATACACTACCCGCAATTACTGGACCAAGTCCCTCTATCGCCTCCAGCTCGTCAAGCGATGCCTCAATTATCAAGTCGAGATGCCTAAACGACACAGCAAGTAAGTCTGCGTTTGTTCTTCCAACGTGAGGAATTGAGAGGCCAAAAATTAGATTCGCAAGTGTCTTTGACTTTGAAGATTCAATAGCTCGCTGAAGATTATTCACAGATGTTTCCCCAAAGCCTTCAAATGATTGAATCCTTTGGAAATCAAGCGTATACAAGTCACCGACATCATTCATTAACCCCTCAGTGACAAAGAGATCAATTGTTTGTTCTCCTAGATGCTCAATATCCATAGCTGTTCTTTGTGCGAAGTGCTCTACCCTGCCTCTAACTTGTCGCGGGCAGAAATAATTGGTACATCTATGTCTTGCTTCGCCTTCAGGCCGGCTTAGATCAGCGCCACATGATGGACAACTTGTAGGGAACTTCCATTGTGGAAGGCCCATGGGGCGTTTATCAAGAACAGGGCCCAAGACCTCTGGGATTACTTCGCCAGCTCTTCTGACGATGACTGTGTCCCCAGGGCGAACATCCTTTTCCCTAACTTGGTCTGAATTATGCAATGTTGCAGTGGAGACTGTAACTCCACCAACAAACACTGGTTCAAGTACTGCAAATGGCGTTGCCGAACCAGCAGCACCAATTGAAACTTCAATATCTAAAAGTTTGGTTGTCTGTTCTTCTGGTGGCAATTTAAATGCCAAGGCCCATCTGGGAGCTTTCGCCGTTGCACCTAATTCTTCTTGAATCTGCAATGAGTCAGCCTTTATGACTATTCCATCAAATTCATAGTCAAAGTCAGATTTTTTTTGCCTGTACTCATTAATATACGCTCTAATCCCTTCCTTTCCTGTTGTAACCCTTTGCGCATTTTGGTTCACGGGAAACCCGAGCGAGCTCAAGTATTCGAGTGTCCCAAAATGTGACTCAAGAGCAGGTCCACCAGATATCCGACCTATTTGGTAGGCCCAAAAGGATAAATTCCGCTGCGCAGCCACTGCTGAATTCTTTTGACGTATTGAACCTGCTGCGGCATTTCGAGGGTTGACATAGGTCTTCTCGCCCAACTGCTCAGCTTTCTTGTTAAGTTTCTCAAATTCACTGATGCGAAGGTACACTTCACCACGAACTTCAAGTACTTGCGGTGCACCTTTAATATATTTAGGTATATCTCTGATAGTTAACACATTATGGGTTACGTCTTCTCCAATAGATCCATCGCCTCTTGTAGCAGCCTGAACTAGCTTCCCATCTTCGTAACGAATTGAAATTGCTAGTCCGTCAAACTTCAGTTCGCAACAAAATTCGCTGATGCTGGTACTACTTTCTAATCTGCGCTCAATTTTTTTGACCCACTGGTCAAGTTCTGAGTCATCAAACGCGTTATCTAAAGACATCATTGGAACTGCGTGTTGCACTGGAGCAAAAATTTGTGATGGGGTGCCGCCGACATTCTCGGTAGGCGATGTAGGGTCGTATGCCTCAGGGTATTTTGCTTCGAGATTTCTTAGCTCCCTCATCAGATGGTCCCATTCTTGGTCACTTATTGAGGGGTTGTCAGAATCGTAATAGGCAACGTTGTGCTTTCTAATTTCAGTTCTTAACTCTTGAATGCGTAATAAATCGTCGTCTGTCACAGTAGTAAATTTCTAGTTATCTCGGCGTACGGATTAGCAATGAACCCCGCATACTGCGAAAATTCTATATGTGAAGAAGAGTTCTTGGATATATGTATTTCGATTGGCATGGATTCCAATTCCTTTATTGGGGTATGAAGTCTTTGGTTCCGCTCTCAGTAGCAAAAGTGCATCTGTTCAAACCACTGTTGCTCTGAGTTTATGGATCCTCTGGTCCATCGTTTTCTTGATTTCGTTAATTCCTAGTGCCAGTCTACTCACCGTTTTTAGAGTCGTAGTGCCTATTTCTGTAGTGGCTTCTATTTGGAGTTCCATAGAAGCAGAAATGAACGCTTCATCTATTTTGCTGCTCTTTTGTTCTGCTATCTGCTTCTCAATAAGTCTTTTGCCGTCAATTGGGTTTTGGTTTATCAATGGGTCAGCATATGGAGATGAAGTCCGCATACCTCTCAGGGCACCTGGCCCCTTGCTACTCGGCCCCGTCCCTTTGGCCTGGATAGTAGTTGCTTCGAGTTTAATTTTCTCAATCATTTTTCTCTCTTCACAAAAATATGTTTTTGGATTTATCGTCTTTACGATAGGTTCAGGTTTGAGTTATTTTTCTTACCGCTCTTTAGCAGCGCTTTCGCAGAGGTGGCTCGTGTTTGTGCCAGCTGGGGTTGTCCTACACGACAATATGGTTCTTGCTGACCCTTTTCTTATTAGAAAGTCAATGATTAAAGGTATCGGTCCTGCGTTAGCATCAACCGATGGACTTGATCTCACGATGTCAAGTATTGGAATGAGTTTAGAAGTTGAGCTGTATGAGCCTGCCAATTTATCCCTACAAATGAACCCACTAGCTCCTCCAGAGGTTCATGAGGTCACTTCATTTTTAGTAAGCCCTTCTATGCTTTCAGTAACTCTAGAAATGGCATCATCACGCAGTATTGCGGTTCTATAATTTGCTAACGATTCCCGATCCAACGACCGTGTCTTCCTTATAGAACACAGCTGATTGACCTGAGGCTACCTTTTTGTGCGGCTTTTCCCAGTAGATTTTATCTGCAATTTTTGCTCTAGCTGTATGACCGTGAGCGCTTGTTTGAATGTCAAGCGCATTAGTAACCGGTTCTCCAATCCATTGGATATCAGTAATTGGTGTTTCTTCATAGTAAAGGTCCGATTTAGGACCCACAGTTACGGTGGCAGATTCTACATTTACATCAACCGCATACCGAGGCTGGCCTTCCCCTGAGATTCCTAAACCTTTGCGCTGACCTATTGTTACCATCTGCACTGCAGGCACGTTAGAGATTCTATTTCCTTGGGAGTCAATCACTTGCCCTGGTGTCATCGTCATATACTGCTCTAGAAATCGCTGTCTCCCGCCTTTAGTTCTACTGATAAAACAGACGTCTTGACTATCGGCCTTTCCAGCAGTTTGTAATGATAGCGACGCTGCTATCTCTCTAACTTGATGTTTCGTGAGATTACCTATGGGTAGTTGAAGCCGGGCGAGTTGCTTCTCGCTAAGCATATGCAGAACATATGACTGGTCTTTCCTCAGGTCCACTGATCTACTAAGACGAAAACCTTCAGGCTGTCGGGTAATCTGGGCATGATGACCGGTAGCTATTAGCTCAAAGCCAAGAGCAGTGGCTCGACGAAAAAGCTTGTCAAATTTAACATGCCTATTGCATTCAATACATGGATTTGGTGTTGCGCCTACCTTATGGGCCTCAACGTATGGGTCTACTACATGAGCATCAAACTCATCACCAAAATTAAAGACGTGATGCTGTATCCCTAGTTGGTCAGCTACTCTGCGTGCATCAATTACATCGGAGACTGAGCAACATCCAGTATCAGAGGTGCCACCCCATAATTTCATCGTCACTCCGACGACTTCATATCCCTCTTCAAGAAGCACAGCTGCTGCTACGGAAGAGTCAACACCTCCCGACATTGCGACGAGAATTTTCTTCTTGCCTTTCATGATCCTAAGCTCCGTAGTCTTTGTATCGCATTTGGGAGTATTTCTAGTACTCTATCCACATCGTTTTGTGTACTTCTATATCCTAGAGATAACCGCAACGAACCCCTTGCAAGTTCACGTTCATAACCCATTGCAGACAAAACGTGAGATGGTTCCTGTGCGCCACTTGAGCATGATGATGCTGCCGATGCGAATACACCTGATTGTTCTAATAGAAAGAGCAAAGCTTCGCTTTCTATGTCAGCAAAGCAAAGATGGCAGGATCCTGCTACTTTGTTTGTTCGGTCAATGCTTCCATCGTCATTTGAGCGAACTCCTGTTTCGAAAGTATCACTAATTTCTAGAAGGGAATCTGCAAGATTGTTCCTTAGTGAAGCGACTCTTGCGATATCTGCTTCTTTTGTGTCGGCGGTAGCCCTTGCTGCGGCAGCCATGCCAACTATTCCTGGCGTATTGTGAGTTCCGCTTCTGAGACCCTTTTCTTGGCCGCCGCCTAACTGTAGTGACGAAACTTTTGTTTGGTCTTTGGCTATTAATGCTCCTACACCTTTTGGTCCCCCAAATTTATGTGCTGCTACGCTGATCAGGTCTGCGTGTTCTACAGCTATTTGCATATCAAGCCATGGAACTGCTTGCACAGCGTCCGTATGTATTAGAGCCTTTGGTGATGCTTCTTGTACGATAGAGGCGATTGTTTTGAGATCTTGGATTACTCCTGTTTCTCCGTTTACTAAACCGATTGAAACTAATGTTGTTTCATCATTGATCGTATCAGAGAGATGATTTAGGTCTAAAGCTCCGTTTCGTTCTACATGTACGACTTTGCCTCCTACTGACATTGTGGGCTCAAGTACAGCGTGATGTTCGGTAGCAGAACAAACCACAGTGCCACCTACCTTTGAGTGCACTCCGAAGATAGCTAGGTTATCCGACTCTGTACCTCCTGAGGTAAAGATAATATCTTGTGCTTTGCATCCAAACGCATCTGCTAAGTCGTCACGTGCATCATCAATTAAGCGAAGAGCTTTTCGCGCCATTAAATGTGATCCGGATGGATTCGCATAGTTTTCTCTTAACACTGGAAGCATCGCTTCAATAACTTCATCTCTGATGGGAGCAGAAGCGGCGTTATCCATGTAAGTTATGTCATCTATCACATATTAAGAATACTGAAAAAAGAAAATAACGTCACTGTGTCGCAAATCACTAAATAATTCTGACTGAGTTTTTCTTGCTTCAACTATGGTTTACATATGGCAACTATATGCGTCAGTATTGAGATAGCAGCGTCTCCAAAACAAGTTTGGGATGTCGTGAAGAATATCAGCGACCACGTAAATTGGATGAAAGACGCTGAGCGTATTGACTTTCTCACCGAGAAACAGAGTGGCGTTGGAACTAAATTTGACTGCGCAACAAAAGTAGGACCTTTCAGACTTAAAGACAAAATGGAAATTACCGAGTGGGTTGACGCGAAGTCAATGGGCGTAAGCCATGAGGGCCTGGTAACTGGGACTGGCCGGTTTTCTTTAGCGGAATCTAACTGCAATGAGACTCTCTTTACGTGGGAGGAGACTCTGCACTTCCCGTATTGGATGGGGGGACCACTCCGTAACCCCGTGGGAACTCGCCTATTAGCTTTGATCTGGAAAAAGAACTTAAAGTTACTCAAGGAACAGGTTGAGGGATCACTGTAAAAACAGCCTTTTGAGAAACGTCGCTTTTGATTTAGCTCTCGATAACTCTGGGGGTAAGGTCATTTGGTATGTCTTTTGATCTGTTAGCGCATCAGGGAGGGTGGGATGAGATCCTAATGGTCGTTGCCCCAATTATTCTTCTCTTCTGCCTGTTGAAACTAGCAAATAAAAGGGCGAAACGGAATTAAATTTAACTCTCGCGAGTAATATCGGCGCCAAGACTACTTAAGTTCTCAACAAGATTTTCATAACCTCTATCTATATGGGATGGATCACGTATCTCTGTTTGGCCTTGCGCTCGCAAAGCCGCCACCACTAACGCTGCTCCGGCTCGTATGTCATGAGCGCGAACAGGAGCCCCTGATAAGTTCTCGACACCTCGTATCACTGCATGATGGCCTTCTGTTCGAATATCAGCTCCCATGCGGATCAATTCATCTATATATCTAAACCGTCCGCTAAATAAATTTTCTGTCACTATCCCAACACCCTCGGAAACTGCAAGCATCGCGACAAGAAATGGTTTGTAGTCTGTAGCTATACCCGGATACGGGAGAGTCGCTAGATCAACTGCTTTTAGTGTTTTATTAGCCATGACCCACAATCCATTAGAGTCAGCCGATATTCGCATTCCCATCTCGCCTACTTTTTGGCAGAGCATATCCATGTGGTCTGGCCTCGCACCGACTAGATTGATTTCACCTCCTGCGATACCAACTGCTGCGAGATACGTCGCTGCTTCAATTCTGTCAGGGACAACAGCGTGTTCCACAGCTCCGAGTTTCTCAACACCTTCAATTACTATCGTTGACGTTCCAGCTCCTAGGACACTACTTCCCATACGATTAAGGAAAGAAGCTAGATCAGCTATCTCTGGCTCACGTGCCGCATTTTCAATAATCGTTGTGCCATCTGCCAAGACAGCAGCCATCATAATATTTTCAGTTGCACCAACACTGGGAAACTCCAAGACAATGCGACTGCCTCGTAATCTCTCACAATGGCCATCAATGTACCCATGTTCTGATGCAAATTCTGCACCTAACATTTCAAGGCCTCGTAAATGCATGTCAATCGGCCTTGGGCCAAAATCGTCCCCACCCGGTAGCGCAACCCTAGCTTTTCCATACCTCGCTAGTAGGGGCCCTAATACGACTATGGAGGCTCTCATCTTTTCCACCAGTTCATATGGAGCCTCTGCTGTCAGGTTCCCAGGGTTTGTGATCTCAAGTGAATTCGTATCAACGCTTCTTACCGTCATTCCGAGTGAAACTAATAACTCAGACATCAAACGAACATCAGTAATATCAGGAACATTAGTGAGAAAAAAAGTGCCTTCTGCCAACGAACAAGCCGCCATTACTTTAAGCGCAGAGTTTTTAGCTCCATTTATCTCAACATCTCCGTGCAGAGGTCCGCTTGGCTTAACAATAATGCGATCCATTACCCAATTATGCTACGTGTAATTATCGTTTCCTCAAAAGTGCGATCTTTAGTGAAAAGCTGTTTAATCAAATAACCATGACTATATTCAGGTACAAACGTTCGGTAGAGCACGAAGAGCTAAAAGAAATCATCTGCGCTCGCTCTAATTCGTTGTTCAGCGAATACGAAGCAGGGCCTGGAATCTTCAAATTGGCTGAGGGGCCCTTCATAAGTTATCAACGCACAGTAGATGTTGAAATGAACGAATCTGATTGTGAAGTAACAGAAACATTCTCCTATAAAATATCGGCGCCCTTTTGGCATTATTTACTTCACTTTCCGATGAAGCGGGCTCTAAAGAATTCTAATCACTCAAAGAAATTAAACGTCTGGTGGGCGCCGCCGAATCGCTTTGATGCTCAGACATCGCAAACGGTAAGTTTACTTTGCGTTGCTGCGATTGTTACTGGCTTTTTAGGTGCGCTGATCGGACAAACTGCTACGTTTGCGGCGGAAGAGTTTGGAGCGGGAGACAGAGCACAAGGGATTCTTCTAGCTACGGTGCGAATTGGTGTATTACTCACAGTCTTTATTACGGCACTGGCTGATAAACGAGGAAGGAAGAAGCTGCTGGAATTCTCATTATATGGAGGGTGTTTTCTAGCAGTTTTGAGCGCTGTGGCTCCAAATCTTTGGATCTTGGGCCTTACACAATCATTTGCTCGAGGCTTCGCTACTTCTATCAGCATCTTAATAGGAATTATGGCAGCTGAAGCTGCCCCGAAAGGTAGTCGCGCTTACATTGCGGGTCTACTAACATTGTCAGCAGGTTTGGGGGCTGGGATACCCGTCTGGATCCTCTTTCTTGCTGATCTTCATCTAAAGGGATGGAGATTGCTTTTTGCGACTGCGATAATTTTTTTTCCAGCAATTCGCTGGATCCATCTAAACCTTGGTGAAAGCAAACGGTTTATAGCTCATATTGAAAACCACCAATTCAATAATGGCAGAAAACAAAAGATCATTATCAAACGCGTTTTCTTTCTTGCCTCAGTTGCTTTCCTGCTTTTTCTATTTGTCTCACCCGCTAGCCAATTTAGAAATGAGTTCCTTCGAGACGAACGCGATTTCAGTGCTGCCAAAATATCGCTTTTCTTATTGACTGCCTATACACCGCAAATTATTGGCGTTGCTATAGCTTCAAAGGTCTCAGATTTGAAAGGAAGGAAGCCTGTTGCCATGATCGCAGTAGGTATAGGAACGATACTGACGGTAGCAAGTTATAGCATCGCTGGCTTTAGTATGTGGCTAATCACGATGAGTGCTGGAATTATTTCGGCTGGTGCTGGACCATCTTTAGGCGTCTATAGCGCGGAGATGTTTGGGACGGGACGACGCGGTCAGGTTAACGGTCTTTTATCACTTACAGCAGTGACCGGTAGCGCTTTGGGGTTATTGATATGTGGTGACCTTGCCGAACGGTTTAATAGCTTTGGGGAGGCTTTTACGATTTTAGCAATCGGCCCTTTACTGGTAGTTCTAATTGTCTATTTTTTCTTTCCCGAATCTGCAAATCAAGAACTCGAAGATCTTAACCCTGATGATTGACTTTAACGAAGCGTATCTAACCATTTGATAACTAAGCCAGCAATCGTTTTGCTTTCTTTGGGGTCATGATTCTCCTTTTCTAGAATATGTAATTTAACTTCGGAAGGAATCTTACGTGCATAGTGTTCAAGTAAGTCTGGTGAACCAAACGGGTCTTTATCACCTGAGATAAAGATTGTTGGTCGTCGTATTTTATGCAAGTGACTTATACGAAGAGACTCTACTTTTCCTGGTGGATGCAAGGGATAGCTCAAAAGAGCGAGAGCTCGGGACGGCAAACCTTCTGCTATAGCCATAGAAGCAGCCCTGCCGCCAAATGATCTTCCGCCGAGAACTAGACTACTTTGAGGAACTCCGTTTAGATCAGCGAAATTAATAGATACTTGAACAATTTCTTTCACGATTTTCTCTATTCTCGGTGGTGGTCGTTTTTTGCCGCTTACTTGGCGGTAGGAGAAATTATGCCTGAGGACTGGAATTTTGCTTTGTCGCTCAATTTCAAGGAAAACAGGGTGTTCTCTATTCCCCCCCGCACCGTGAAAAAGAATAATTCCTTTGGGTTTCATAGATCTTCCCGCTGTCTGACTATCGGAGTAATATTCTTCTCGCTTCAGTTAACTCTTGTATTCTCTTCGCAACGTCAACCTTAATGTCATCATCACCAGTATCAGGGTGAGTAGAGCGGAGAAGCTTTCGAAACTGTTTTTTTACCTCTTCATCATCAGGGTTTCTGCTTGAAATACCTAAAACTTGCAATGCCCAACTCTCCGAGCTTTCGTGCCCTAAATCAGCGACGAATTTATCATGTCGACTCAATAAGTAAGAAATGAAATCGGTCCCTACCTCACCTCTCCACTTAACAGCCTTGAGCATCAGGTTGACAACAGCCGGCCGGTCTTTGTAAGCGAACTGACTGATTGAATAAGCCGCAGCAAGAATATTCTGCTCAGCTGCTGCCTCGTTCAATTCAAAGATGAACCTATATTTTCCTTCAAATTCTCGAAGCTGGTGGACAGTTCGAGCTAGTCCGATTTTGTCTTCTTGAAACCTATGGCGCAGACGTGGTTGAGAAATTCTTTCCCCACGTTGGAGTTGATAAAGCAATTTTTTATAGTCATCATAAAAATCTTCATCAATATTGGGAATAAATCGCGCAACTATTCCTGCGAGCAAAACCGCTCCGTTCCCAGACCCTTTCTGTATCGGAAGATAGGTGTATCCAAGTGCAACGCGACGTGTTGGAGCATTTGTTCTTGAATGAAAGATTTCAAGTTCAGCTAAGAGCATGATTTTAGATTAGATGGGATTACCTTTTTTCAACGTGTCGAGAACTGAATATTGAGAAAAAGCGATGTTTCCGCTGTAATACTTCGCTTTGTGGCTACGCCGGATGTAGCGTTTGGATTATACAAATTTGGAGTAGTTATGAGTGAAACAAAATCACCTGATCGAAACCTAGCCATGGAGCTAGTGCGTGTAACTGAAGCTGCTGCGATGGCAGCGGCCCGATGGATGGGAAGGGGGGATAAGGAAGGCGCAGATGATGCCGCAGTAAATGCGATGCGATTTGTCCTCCGTAGCGTAAATATGGATGGGGTTGTCATTATCGGTGAAGGAGAAAAGGATGAAGCGCCGATGCTCTACAATGGTGAAAAGGTTGGGAATGGCTCCTCTCCAAAGTGCGATGTTGCGGTAGACCCGATCGATGGAACAACTCTCACTTCACTTGGGAGGGGGAATGCTATAGCTGTACTGGCAGTCAGCGAAGAAGGCACTATGTTTGACCCTGGACCTTGCGTCTACATGGAGAAGATTGCTGTAGGGCCATCAGCGAAAGGACTTGTTGACATTAATGCATCGCCTACAAAAAATTTAGAAGCAATCGCATCAGCAAAAGGTGAGTCAGTTCGAGATTTAACTGCTGTTGTTCTTGATCGACCTAGACACGATGACTTAATATCAGAGCTTCGCGAAGCTGGCGCCAGAATACGGTTAATACCAGATGGGGATGTCGCTGGAGCGATATCAACAGCATGGCCTGATTCAGGAGCAGATATTTTATTCGGAATCGGCGGAACCCCTGAAGGTGTTATAGCAGCAGCGGCACTTAAGTGCATGGGAGGAGAACTTCAAGGCAAACTTTGGCCAAGAAACGAAGAGGAACGTGCTCTTGCAATTGCGGAGGGATATGACTTGGAGAAGACCCTTACCGTAGATGATCTGGTGAGCGGGGACAACTGTTTCTTCGCCGCAACTGGCATAACTGATGGAGATTTACTTCGTGGTGTCCAATACGAACGCAACACGATTGTAACACAGTCCCTTGTTATGCGATCTAAGTCAGGAACAGTGCGGCTTGTGAATGCCCAGCATGCGCAAGATAAATTGAACGCTATTAGCGACATTAATTACAGTTAGAAAGAGGCAGATTATGGCAGATTTGATGTCAAAAACAGCTCTAGTTACTGGGGGTGGAACGGGTATAGGTTTCGGTATAGCTGCCAAACTCATGGAAGCAAACGCGCAAGTCACCATTGCAGGCAGAAGAGAAGACGTTCTAAACGAAGCCGCTGAAAGGCTTGATGCGTCTGTTTCTTCGTCAGGCAACATAAAGGTAGTTTGCTGCGACGTAACTGATGCGCTGGCCGTAAGGAATGCTGTTGAAGTAGCTGCGAATGACAAGGGCGTCCTAGACATAGCTGTTGCTAATGCAGGAATCGGGGCTGGGGGACCCTTTCTAACCATGACCGATGAAACGCTGCGATCTGTTCTTGAAGTCAATGTGGTAGGAGCTTTTAATACAATACAGGCTGCTGCGGAGACGATGCGTTCATCTGGTGGTTCTATCATTGCGATCTCTTCAATAGCTGGAGCACTTGGAGGAAGGTTCAGAGCTGCTTATGCATCTAGCAAAGCAGCTCTTGACATGCTCGTCCGGAGTGCAGCGGACGAGCTGGGAGGATTTGGTATTCGCATTAATTCAATTCGTCCAGGCGTCGTAGAGTCAGAAGCAACGGCAATGATGTTTGAGCACATGCCTCATATCATTGACGATTATAAGAAAAATATGCCGTTAGGGCGTGTAGGAGAACCCGAAGAGGTAGGCGACGCAGTTGTATGGTTAGCAGGATCAGGAAGCTCTTGGGTAACTGGTCAAAATATTGCGGTTGATGGAGGACATACGCTCCGCAGAGCCCCCGATCTTGAGCCGGCTATCCGTGCACGCATGGGTGACGAAGAGTATTCAAAACTGTCGAAACCTGGGTCTGGGCCCAATGGCTAAGGTCTACTAAATTCCAGCTGAGGCTTCCAGTCGAACTTCAGCTCTATGGATAGCCGCCTCAGCATCGGCATTTGAAGGATCTGAAGCAAGGTCATTCTTCGCATTATCTAAAGACGCTTTAGCCCGTTCAACATCGATGTCTTCAGCGAGCTCTGCAACGTCACATAAAAGCGCCACATGATTGTCTGAAACCTCCACGAAACCGCTGTGCACAGCTATTCTTTGCACACCGCCATCGCTGAGGGCTACACGCACTACGGATGAGACAAGATTTCCTACAAATGGAACGTGCCCTGGTTGAAAGCCGATTTCTCCATCACTAGTACGAGCGATAACAAGCTCCGCATCTCCTTCAAAGACTACCCTCTCCGGTGAAACTAGCTCTATTCGCAATGACATGAGTATTGATCCAATCGTGTGAAATATTGTTAGGCGTTTGACTCGAGTTCAGCAGCTTTTCTTTCCACTTCTTCAGCTCCTCCTACCATGTAGAAAGCCTGCTCAGGAAGGTGGTCAAGATCTCCTTGTACTAGAGCTTCAAATGAAGACACGGTGTCATCAATACTAGTGAACACACCGGGTTGCCCAGTGAATACCTCAGCAACGAACATAGGTTGGGAGAGGAATCTTTCAACTTTTCGAGCACGGTCAACAGTTACTCGATCTTCTTCTGAAAGTTCGTCCAGCCCGAGAATAGCGATAATGTCTTGGAGTTCTTTGTACCGTTGAAGTACCTCTTGAACCCGACGCGCCACATTGTAGTGTCGGTCGCCGACAACCTCAGGTGTAAGAATTGTTGACGTTGAAGCTAGCGGATCTACAGCTGGATAAATTCCGAGTGACGCTATGTCTCTGCTCAATTCAGTTGTTCCATCAAAGTGGGTGAAGGAGGTAAATGGTGCTGGGTCCGTATAGTCATCTGCAGGCACGTATACAGCTTGCAAAGATGTTATGGATTTCCCACGAGTTGAAGTGATTCGCTCTTGCAACTCACCCATTTCATCTGCAAGTGTAGGTTGGTAACCCACTGCAGAAGGCATGCGTCCGAGAAGTGTAGATACTTCCGAACCTGCTTGGACAAATCGGAAGATGTTATCGATGAACAGCAAAACGTCTTGATTTTGAACATCACGGAAATACTCGGCCATTGTTACGCCAGCTAGGGCAATTCTTAGCCGGACGCCAGGGGGTTCGTCCATTTGACCAAAAACAAGAGCCGCTTTGTCAAGCACTCCTGATTCTTCCATTTCAAGGAATAAGTCGGTACCTTCTCTGGTTCTCTCTCCTACTCCGGCAAAAACGGAGACCCCGCCGTGCTGAGTTGCTACTCGGTTAATCATCTCGGTGATGAGAACAGTTTTTCCTACTCCAGCACCACCAAATAGGCCAATTTTTCCACCTTCTTTATAGGGAGTCAGAAGATCGATAACTTTAATTCCGGTCTCGAACATTTTTGCTGATGGTTCAAGACTGTCAAATGATGGTGCCGGACGGTGTATTTCCCATCTTTCGTCCACATCTAGCGTGCTTAGTTCAACATCAAGTGGTTCCCCAATAACATTCCAGACATGTCCCAGAGTTACGTCACCTACTGGTACTTGAATGCCGGCACCTGTATTACGAACAATGGTTCCCCTGGTAAGCCCGTCAGTTGGTTTGAGGGATATGGCACGTACTCTGCTGTCACCAATTTGTTGGGCGACTTCTGCAAGAACTGTGATTGTCTCGCCATCAACGATAAGGTCAAACGATAACGCTGAATTAATTTCTGGCAAAGAGTCCTCTGGAAACTCAACGTCGATAACTGGACCAGCTATGGAGACTACTTTTCCATCTTTAGTTGTTGTGTTTGATTCTGTTACTGTCATTTCTGCTCCTAGGCAAATATATCTATATCGTTAAACTGCTATTTGTGTGTCGTCATTATCGTGTTGAGTAGTTTCATCGCTACTTCCGTCCCCTAGTGCTTCCGCGCCACCGACTATCTCCATAATTTCTGTGGTGATTGCATCTTGGCGTGCCCTATTCAACGCTCTACTTAGTTTTGTAATGAGTTCCTCAGCGTTATCGGTAGCTGACTTCATTGCTCGTTGCCTGTTTGCATGTTCGGACGCTGAGGCATCAAGGAGCGCTGAGTAAAGGCGAGATTCAACGTATCTGGGAAGGAGAGCTGATAGAACTCCTTCAGGTGAGGGTTCAAATTCGAAGAGCGCACGTGAATCAGCATCCCCTCCTCCTTCGGTTGCCACAGTTTGCATTGATTCAAGGGGCAAGAACTTCCGAACTGCTACCCGTTGAGTTCCCATTGATACGAATTCTTGATAGGCAAGGATCACTTGGTCGACTGCTTCTGAGACGAAAAGATCTCTTACCGTTGTAGCAACAACTCTTGCATCTTCATATGAAGGAGTGTCAGTCATTCCAGAAAAGGATGCTTCTATTTGGTAATTTCGAAAACGGAAGTAGTCGGCGGCTTTCTTACCTACGAGCACGAGCTTGTATTCTTTTCCTTCCGTTTGAGCTGCCATAATTTCTTTCTCGGCTGCTCTTATCACTGATGAGTTGTAAGCCCCAGCGAGACCCCGATCAGAGGTTATAACGACAAAACCAATTGAAGATACCGTATCGGAGGATCTTAGTAGAGGGTCATCAATACCCACACCACCTGCAGCAAGGTCTTCAATGACTCCGGTCATTTTTGTGGAGTATGGGCGAGCAGCGTTTGCTCTGGTCATTGCCTTAACTACCCGGGTAGCGGCGATGAGTTCCATTGCGCGTGTAATTTGCTTCGTTGACTGGACTGAATTGATCCGTCTACGGAGTGCCCGCTCTTGACCACCCGGCATGTGTTAGTCCTCGCTATCCTGTCCCCGAGCTATATCAGTCTCTGGGAGGGTTGTGTCTGAGTCAACCATTTCGGTGTCTGCATCCGGTTGTTCTTGCGCTTCGACAGAGATACCAGACGATCCATCTGAGGTTTCAAAGTTTTCTGCGTATGCAGTGATTATTGAATTTAGGGCATCTTCATCGACTGCGCCCGTGGAAACTATTTCAGATAACAGACCTGAGTGCTGTGATTTGACTAGATCTAAGAGGCCGTCTTCAAACCTGCCGACATCATCTACAGGAATATTGTCAAGATACCCCTGAGTACCTGCAAATAGAGATACAACTTGCTCTTCCACTTTCATTGGCGAGTTAATTCCTTGTTTGAGAAGTTCTGTAAGTCGGTATCCCCTATCAAGTTGTGCTTGGGAGACAGCATCAAGATCTGAACCGAAAGCAGCAAATGATTCCAATTCACGGAATTGTTGCAAGTCAGATTTGAGCGTACCTACTGCAGTCTTCATTGCTTTAATTTGAGCAGCTGAGCCGACTCGAGACACGGAAATACCTACATCCACTGCAGGACGTACACCAGATTTGAATAAGTCATCTTGAAGGAAGATCTGACCGTCTGTAATCGAAATAACATTTGTAGGGATATAGGCAGATACATCGCCCGCCTTGGTTTCAATTACAGGAAGTGCAGTGAGACTTCCGGCACCTAGATCGTCACTCAATTTAGCAGCGCGTTCAAGAAGTCGGCTGTGAAGATAGAAGACGTCACCAGGGTAAGCTTCGCGTCCTGGAGGCCGGCGAAGGAGTAGAGCCATCTGCCTGTATGCTTCAGCCTGCTTAGAGAGGTCATCATAAACTACAAGTGCATGCTCACCGTTATCCATCCAATGTTGACCAACTGCACAACCTGCGTAGGGTGCTAGGTATTTGAAGGGAGCTGGGTCTGACGCAGGAGCAACAACTACTACTGTGTATTCAAGTGCACCAAATTCTTCAAGAGTGGCTACTGTCTGTGCGACTGTAGATGCCTTTTGACCGATCGCAACATAGATACATTTAACTCCCAAACCCTTTTGGTTGATTATCGTGTCAATGGCAATAGTGGTCTTTCCAGTTTTCCTGTCACCAATGATCAACTCTCGTTGGCCTCTCCCAACAGGAATCAAAGAATCAATGGCTTTAATGCCAGTTTGCATTGGTTCATGAACAGGTTTCCTACCTGTAATACCGGGAGCCTGGACCTCCATTCGTCTGGATTGCGCTCCAGTTATTGCGCCTTTTCCGTCTATAGGGTCACCAAGAGCATTTACTACTCTTCCGAGCATTGCATCACCAACTGGCATTGAGAGAATTTCACCTGTTGAACGGACGGGCTGACCCTCTTCAATTTCCGTGGATTCGCCAAGAATTACAGCTCCAATAGTGTCCTCATCTAGGTTTAATGCCAAACCGACGATGCCACCTTCAAACTGCAGCATCTCGTTAACCGCTGCATCAGGTAAACCTGAGACTCTGGCGATACCATCCCCTACTTCGACAACCCGACCAACTTGGCCAGATGCCAGAGAAGGCTCAAAGCCATCTAGGTTTTTTCTGATTGCTGATGCAATGTCTTGTGTATTTATCGTGAGCTCTGCCATATCTAAAACGCCTCTCGAAGTTGTTTAAGTCTTGTTCTGACTGTTCCATCGATTACTTCATCTTCGATCTGCACAAGCAGACCTCCCATTACTGATTCATCAATAATGATTTTCATTTCTACATCCTTGCCTGTTGCAGACTTGAGTGCAGCCGCCAGCCTGTCCTGTTGGTCAGAAGATAGATCAACCACTGAGTAAACCTCAGCAACAGCTTTATCTCGTGATTCTGCTCCCAAACCAACTACCCTGTCAGCGATAGCTTTGATATCGCTTCCCATACCTGCTGCTACGATCATTGATACGAGCGCTACAGTGGTTCGGGTTGCTTGCCCGTCAAGAAGGTCCTCCACTATTTGCTGCCTCCGAGCCGAAGGTATGGAGGCATCACTGAGAGTGGACTTTAATTCCTCAGAGGATTGAAGCACTTGCGAGAAACGGTATATCTCATCTTCGACCTGTGCTCCATTGCTTTCCGCTGAAGCTACTGCCAATATTGCTTGGGCGTAACCTTGTATCTTTTCGTCTGACATCAGTTCCTCATGTTCCTAGTTAGAACCTACTTGGTTGATGTAATTTTCGATCAGGCGTGCCTGAGCTTCCGCATCAAGATTTGCCTCAACGACTCTTTCAGCTGCTCCAACAACTATTTCGGACACTTCACTTTGAAGGTCTCCCATCGCTCTCTCTCTTGCAGTGTCAATATCTGCTGCAGCTTGTTCTTTCATTTCAGCAATTTCAGCTTCGGCTCTTTGCTGGAGGTCAGAGCGCAGTACTTCTGCTTGTTGACGAGCTTCCTCGATTACTGCTGCCGCTGCTGATTTCGCATCTGCAAGTTCAGCTTCATACTGAGATTTAACAGCTTGAGCTTCGGATTTAGCCTTATCAGCCTCATCCAAGTCTGTAGCTATCTTCTCAGATCGCTCGTTCATGATTTTTTGAACAGCAGGGAAGCCTTTCCATAGCATTAAAGCAAGTAGAACAACGAATGCGCCGCCACCCCAGATGACCTCATTGATTTCAGGGATAATTGGGCTGGGAGCTTCTATACAGCTGTCGAAGATCTCGCCGATCGCATTGATATTTTCTTCTTGAGCGATGTTCTCAGGTGTTAAACCTAGCTCGCCATACTTCTCGACGTAGTCATCGACTGAACACTTTCCGAGGCTTTCGCCTGCCGCCATAGCGTTTCCACCTAGACCAAATGTTAAAATCAATCCGGCTAACACTGAAGCGAATATAAGTCGTTTCTTCATTTTATTTGTACCTTCGTGATTATGTGGTTTACGGGAGCAACAAGATAAACACAACGAAACCGATTAGCGCAAGGGCTTCGGTGAACGCTATTCCCAAGAACATTGTTGTTCTTGCCGTTCCCGCAGACTCTGGCTGTCTGGTCATTGCGTCGATCGCTGCGCCGACGACTATTCCAATACCTACGCCAGGACCGATAGCGGCAAGTCCATAGCCAAGGCCTGCGCCTATAGCCTTTAGACCTTCGCCTTCGGTTACTGCGGCGGCAAGGATACTTATTGTTGATGCAATTAAGCTGAGCACTGTATCTCCTAGTGTTCTGGGTGTATAGCACCGCCCATATAAACGGCGGTGAGAATTGTAAAGATGAAGGCTTGAAGAAACGAAACAAGAATCTCAAAGCCTGTCATCAGGATTAGCATTGCAGCCGGTGCTACTGCACCGACATAAGTGCTGTCCCACAGCGTAGCTGAGAGAACAGCAAACGTTACGAGAAGGAGGTGACCAGCTACCATGTTGGCCCACAACCGAATCGCTAACGAAAGTGGTCTAATAATAAATACCGAGAAGAACTCGATAGGTGTGACGATTATGTAAAGCGCTTTGGGGACGCCTGGAGGGAAAAGGCTATTCTTTATGTAGCCAAAGAAACCTTGGTTCTTAACTCCCAAGAAGTTGTAGATAACCCAAACCATTAAGGCCATGGCTATTGGTACAGCCATCCTTGCATTAGCTGGGAACTGGATAAAGGGAATTACCTCAAAAATATTTGAGAAGAAGATAAAGAAGAACATGGTAGTGAGGAATGGAACGTACTTCTTTCCATCAGGACCCATTGTTTGTGCAACGATGCTGTCTTCAACGAAATTGATTCCACCTTCAGCGACATGAGATATTCCGCGTGGCACTAAACCTTTCTTTGAACCAGCTAGCAAGAAGAGGCCCAAAGTTAATGCAAATGCAAATAGGTATACGAGCACGGTCTTGTTCATCGCCAAAGGAGTTCCTTCGAATGCGAAATCTGGCCACTCAAAGAGATGGCTGACCGGAGGGAATTCGAGTGCAAGAATCTTCACTTTTAACACGGCTCCTAATCTAGACTCTTTTTACGCTTTTGTCTTTTTACGCGGGGCTTTAAACCCGGATACTTAAGAGTGGCAGAAACATAGCGTGTTTCCCAAATCAAAAGACCTAAATGTAAAAAAATTAATACGAGAGCGAATGGCATGATTTCAAACCATGTTTGATTACGTATAGGTAATACTGTGGCTGTGATAACTCCCATTCTGAAAACAAATCCTCCTAGTACTGCACTCATCAGTAGCTGAGGGGAGATCTTTACTGCCCAATCAATTATCCAAGCACCAGCAAGGAAGTTCGCTAACACTATTCCCAAAGCTACAGCGCTGGATGACAAGCCTGACAACCCCCAGAAAATTAGCGCTAGGAGGAGAAGCACAGGTGAGATAATGAGACCTCTTCTGAAAATGTCAGTTGCCACTTCTCGTTCAGGTGCATCATGAGAGTTAGACGCCGCATCATTATTATTTGTCATCTATCCCTTTCGCGTCTGGAAGGGATTCTTCATAGGTTTTCATTTTCTGCGTATACGTGTACCAGAGTTTCCAAACCTCATATATTGCGACTGTTCCACCTAACGTCGCTAAAAGTATTGGTCCAGTTCCAAGCCACTTGTCCAAAAGGTAACCAAAGAAAGCGAACAGAGCAGGGGTTAAGACTAACTCAAATGCAGCTACGACCCCGTCTTCAGCCGCTTCAAGAGCTCTAACTGACTTTGCTACCACTTTGTAGCTCCTTACCACATCGCAAACTGCTATGAATCTTTAAGCAATCTACCACCACGTGTTGCTAATTCGATAAAGAACAACAAGAAATAGTTACCAAATATTAGTGTTTAGAGATATTTCTATGGCTATCACGCCGCCAAAGAAATCAAGTAGAATCGTGGTGTCCAACAGTTGTCTAGGAGAACTATGAGCGGAAACGATGACGCACAGAATCTGTCACCAGAGTCAAAGGCTTTTAAATTCGGACTGGATGTTATCAATCAAAGTGAACCACAAATAGCTGACTACATCCGAGCGGAGCTTGAGAATCAACGTAGTCAACTCAAATTGATCGCCTCAGAAAATTACGCTTCTCCTGCTGTTCTCCTTGCAATGGGGAATTGGTTTAGCGACAAATATGCCGAAGGAACTCCGGGGCATAGATTCTACGCCGGATGTGAGTTTGTTGATAAAGTTGAGACCCTTGCTTGCGAACATGCGAAGGATCTATTTGGGGCTAATTATGCTTATGTCCAACCTCATTCAGGAATTGACGCTAATTTAGTAGCCTTCTGGGCGCTCCTCTCGCACCGTGTTGAAGCCCCTTTTCTGAAAAGTCACGATGCAAAGCATGTCAACGATTTACACGACGATGATTGGGAAACTTTAAGAAAGGCGTTTGGAAATCAGAGAATGATTGGCATGTCGCTTGATGCTGGAGGTCACCTTACCCACGGATTTCGTCCGAACATTTCTGGGAAACTATTTAGTCAAAGATCTTATGGTGTCAACCCTGAAACAGAGCAACTGGATTATGGAAATATACAAGCTTTAGCGAACGAATTCCGTCCTTTGGTAATTGTCGCTGGGTATTCCGCATATCCACGAAAAGTGAATTTCGCCAAGATGCGTGAAATAGCAGATTCAGTTGATGCGGTACTAATGGTTGACATGGCTCACTTTTCAGGTCTTGTAGCGGGAAAGGTTTTCACTGAAGAATATGACCCTATCCCCCATGCCCATATCGTTACGTCGACAACGCATAAATCTTTACGAGGACCTCGTGGTGGAATCGTACTTTCCAATGAGCCAGGATTAGCCGATCACATTGACAAAGGGTGCCCAATGGTACTTGGAGGTCCTTTAGCAAATATTATGGCAGCCAAAGCAGTTGCATTTGCTGAAGCAAAATCACTTGACTTCCAATCATATGCTCAGCAAGTAGTGGACAACGCTCGTGCGCTAGCCGAAGGTATTGAAAAGAGAGGCGGCAGGCTCGTGACAGGAGGAACTGAAAATCATCTAGTACTCGTCGATGTTAGGAGTTTCGGCCTCACCGGAAGACAAGCTGAAAGCGCTTTGGAGGAAGCGGGAGTAATAGTAAATCGAAATTCCATTCCCTTTGACCCAAACGGAGCTTGGTATACATCTGGAATTAGGTTAGGGACTCCAGCATTGACAAGCATTGGAATGTCCTGTGAGGACATGGATGAAGTAGCTGACATCA
>Ga0207993_1000062_pt1 | contig 42794 bp, 32 predicted proteins | sample ETN01SmetaG_2_FD_185791 | JGI IMG/M metagenome (GOLD analysis project Ga0207993, IMG submission 185791) | Marine microbial and viral communities from oxygen minimum zone, Eastern Pacific Ocean - ETNP2014F12-01SV265 (SPAdes) (version 2) | ecosystem: Environmental > Aquatic > Marine > Oceanic ...
ATAGCCAAAGAAGTGGATCCATCTCTTCCAGAAGGAATATATGCAGGTTTACTCGGGGGAGCCTTCGAAACCCCGGCAGAAGTTCGCATGTTTCAACTCTTAGGAGCGAACCTTGTTGGAATGTCCACCGTGCTTGAAGCTATAGCCGCAAGACATTTAGGAGCAGAAGTTCTCGGCATTTCGCTCGTCACTAATGCCGCAGCGGGAATAAGTGAAGTAGAACTTGACCATGAAGATGTACTCACTGTCGCTGCAGAATCAGGCCCACGGATTATCGCGCTCTTGCGAGAAATTTTGGAACGTCTGTGACCGAAACTTTGTCTGGCGATCAGGCTCGGGATATTGCCAAAGAATGGCTTGAGTGTGAACCCGACTTAAAAAATCGTGAGGAAATTGAAGCACTTTTAGCTGGTCCAGAATCTGAATTGATTCAAAGATTCACCGGACATCTAGAGTTCGGGACTGCTGGCTTAAGAGGCCCATTAGGGGCCGGCCCTCAACGAATGAACCGGCCTCTCGTTCAGATGACCGCAGCAGCAATAGCGCAACGTTTACTCGAAGATGACCAGAAAGAGTCACCGTTAGTGGTTGTTGGATTCGATGCTCGAAAACAAAGCGACGTTTTTGCCTCTGATACCGCCCGTGTGTTAGCGAATCAAAATATCCGCTGCGTTCTTCTCCCTAAAGCGTTACCCACCCCAGTACTAGCATTCTCTGTTTTACAAATTAACGCATCAGCTGGAATTATGGTTACGGCTAGCCACAACCCACGTCAGGACAACGGTTACAAGGTTTATTGGAAAGATGGAGCGCAGATAAACACACCTCTTGATAAAGAAATAAGCACTTACCTTGATGGGATCAAACCGAATGAGGTGAAATTAGCCCCCTTGGACAGTCCTTTAATTACTTTTGATGAAGGAAATTTACTTGAGCAATATTTAGACATGGCGGCTAGCTGTGTATCTAAGGTCCCTGATTCAGAGTTGAAGATAATGTACACACCGATTCATGGGGTAGGGAAAGACACACTCATAGAAGCATTCACTAAGTCAGGGTTCTCTTCTGTTGATGTAGTAACGGAACAGGCTGATCCTGATCCTGATTTCCCTACCGTCGAGTTCCCAAACCCGGAAGTCCCCGGCACCTTAGATTTAGCGCTCGCGGAAGCAAAGAAGATGCACGCCGACCTGGTACTGGCCAATGACCCAGATGCGGACCGTCTCGCGGTGGTAGTTCCAGACGGAGAGGCATGGCGGACCTTTAACGGCAATGAAATAGGGGCGCTATTAGCAGAACATCTACTCAAGTCATCAGAGGGGAGTGACCGGCTGGTGGTAACCACCATCGTTTCTTCTCGAATGCTTAAAGAAATAGCAAAACATCATGGCGTCCATTATGAAGAAACTTTGACTGGTTTCAAGTGGATCATGCGACCAGGTATCGATAGCCGGGAAAAGAACTTTATTTTCGGTTATGAAGAAGCGCTCGGGTTTGCCGTTGGTGATCATGTACATGACAAAGATGGAATAACTTCAGCTCTTGTTTTCGCTGAATTAGCCGCGGAAGCAAAACAGCAAGGAAAGTCAGTGGTTGATCGTTTACATGACCTATGGGTTCGTCACGGAGTTCATGTAACTGGGCAGATAACTCACCGATTTGAAGGTTCAGAAGGGGCTGACGTAATGATGCAAATCATGAATCTGATTCGTCAAAATCCACCACAAAAAATAGGCAGTTGTGATGTGGAGGCAGTTACGGATTTCTTGAGTCAGGAGAGTGGGCTACCGCCAACAAACGCGATAGCCCTTGAAACAGGTCAATCACGAGTCGTTGTTCGCCCCAGTGGAACAGAGCCACTGATTAAAATCTATGCCGAAGTAGTGACTCCGGTAGGAGATAAGGGAGTAGATGAAGCACAAAAGTTAGCGGAGGCAGAATTAGAAGATGCCCTTAAGAGTGTAAGCGATCTTCTCGGTTAATAAATTCTTTACTTTCCATAGTGTAAAGTGAGAAAAGAGTGTAAAGTGACATGTGAGGTTGACATGTCAGACAAAAAAGATAAAGACCATCGCCTAAAAGTCAAGCCTTATAGAGCGACTCTTCAGGCAAAAATTGATGATGGAGAACTAGAATTAGCCTCTCCTCTTTCTTCCCAACGCGAAGCCTGTAAAGCGATGGGTGCATCAAGTGCATATTTACAGTCAAAACCTCATGAGGCGTTCCGCATGTTACAAAAGGAAGGCACCGTGACTGTTGAGGACCTCCTTCATCATCTAGAACTCTTAGAGACAACTGGAATTTCCGATATAGAAGATCTGTGGGAACATAGACAACTTTCATCAGGCACGCGTAGAAATTCTAAGCCGGAACGAACGAGAGATTTCTTCCTCACCCCGTCTGTGGATCAAGTCGCTTTAGAAACCAGAGCAAGTTCTTTAGCGACACGTTCAATAAAAACCGACTCGAAACGTGCAGCACTTGAACTCTCAATAAAATGCATGGACTTAACCACATTAGAAGGTGCAGATACACGAGAAAAAGTTTCATCACTGTGCAGAAAAGCGATTCGCCCCGATGCAACAAACTCTTCAATTCCTTCAGTAGCTGCAGTTTGTGTTTATCCAGAAATGGTCGAACACGCTGCCGAATTTGTAGCCGGAACTTCTGTAAAGGTAGCAAGTGTCGCAGGCGCGTTCCCAAGCGGTTTATCAAATTTAAATGTTCGACTTTCCGACATCGCTGATGCAGTTAGCCGGGGAGCAGATGAAATAGACATTGTCCTGAATCGTTCCGCATTTCTCACAGGAAAATATGCACAAGCCGCTGATGAGATTTCAGCAGCAAAAGAAGCATGCGGAGAAGCTCACCTGAAAGTAATTCTCGAAACAGGAGAAATAGGGGGATATGACCAAATACGAAGAGCTTCTGAACTTGCAATGCATGCAGGAGCGGACTTCATAAAAACGTCAACCGGGAAAATATCAAAAGCATCAACATTGCCCGTAGTGCTTTGTATGGCTGAAGCGATAAGAGACCATGCTGATCGAACCGGTCAAATTGTTGGACTCAAAGCAGCGGGAGGTATCAGGACCGCTAAACAGGCTTGGCACTATTTGGTAGTCATAGGTGAAACGCTTGGACAAGAATGGTTAACTCCCGACATGTTCAGAATCGGAGCATCAAGCCTTTTGAACGATGTTCTTCAACAACTCGGCAAAATCGAAACTGGTCGTTACTTCGGCCCCAATTATGTGACGGTGGACTGATATGAACGCAAAGGAAACATTCAATCTTGAGTACGCTCCGGCACCAGAATCAACAAAAGTCGTATCAATCAATAAGAGTTATGGATTGTTTATAGGTGGCGAATTCGTCAAACCCAAATCTGGTAAAACATTCTCAACCATAAATCCTGCAAATGAAGAGCATCTTTCTGAGATAGCTGAAGCCTCAAGCGAAGATGTAAACAAAGCAGTTAAAGCAGCCCGCAAAGGTTATGAAGATAATTGGCGGGATATGCCTGGTAAACAACGAGCCCGTTACCTTTACCGCATCGCAAGACAAATTCAAGAAAGATCTCGAGAGTTTGCTGTCTTAGAAACACTGGATGGCGGAAAACCAATAAAGGAAAGCCGAGATTTCGATCTTCCACAAGTTGCGGCCCATTTCTTTTATAACGCCGGATGGGCAGACAAACTCGACTACGCCTTCCCCAATAGACAAGTGACATCACACGGGGTGGTAGGGCAAATTATTCCCTGGAACTTTCCATTACTGATGGCTGCTTGGAAAATCGCTCCCGCTTTAGCGACAGGTAACACGGTTGTGCTCAAACCAGCAGAAACCACACCACTCACTGCGTTACTTCTCGCGGAATTGATTCAAGACGCCGACCTTCCACCAGGAGTAGTGAATATTGTTACTGGAGCTGGAGAAACTGGCGAAGCACTTGTGAACCATCCAGATGTCAATAAGTTGGCTTTTACCGGATCAACAGAAGTCGGGAAAAGAATTCAACAAGCAGCGGCAGCTCGACGCCTCCCACTCACTCTTGAGTTAGGTGGTAAAGCCGCCCATGTCGTATTCGAGGACGCAGCGATTGATCAAGCGATAGAAGGAGTAGTGAATGGGATCTTCTTCAACCAAGGACATGTATGTTGTGCTGGTTCACGCCTTCTCGTTCAAGAGTCAATAGCTGAAGATTTCATCGCTCGTTTAAAAAGACGGCTGGCTTTACTTAGAGTCGGAGACCCGCTTGATAAAAACACAGATGTTGGTGCAATCAACTCAGGAGCGCAACTTGCTCGAATACAAGAACTAGTTGAATCAGGGGTCGCAGAAGGAGCTGAAATATTTCAACCCGCATGTGAACTACCTGCTAAAGGTTTCTGGTTCACCCCAACTCTCTTCACTGGAGTTCAACAAAGTCATCGGATCGCTCGAGAAGAAATTTTTGGGCCCGTGCTTTCCATCCAAACTTTCAGAACAGCGGAAGAAGCAGTAGAGAAAGCAAATAACACGCCATACGGGTTATCGGCCGGAATATGGACAGAGAAAGGATCAAAGATTCTATGGATGGCGGACCGGTTACAAGCAGGAGTCGTATGGGCAAACACCTACAACCAGTTCGATCCCTCTAGTCCCTTTGGCGGTTATAAAGAAAGCGGATTTGGCCGTGAAGGAGGCTTACAAGGATTATCACCCTATGTAAGAGAAACAGTTGGAGGTAGGTCATGAGTAATAATCTCCCTGTCGCTAAAACCTACAAACTGTTTATCAATGGGGCTTTTCCTCGCTCTGAGTCGGGATACACGCTGCCAGTAAGAGACAAAGAGGGGCAGTTACTCGCGAATATTTCGAAAGCTTCCCGAAAAGATCTTCGTGACTCTGTTCGAGCGGCCCGATCGGCACAAGAGCCGTGGGCAAGCCGTACAGCGTACAACCGAGGGCAGATTCTTTACCGTATTGCCGAGATGATGGAAGCACGCCGTAATGAATTCATCACGGTTCTTGAAAGCACAGGGGCAAAGAGAAAAGAAGCAGTAGAACAAGTCGAAGAAGCAATTGATCGCTGGGTTTGGTATGCGGGGTGGGCGGACAAAATTCATCACGTTCTCGGCACGGTCAACCCCGTCGCTGGACCCTATTTCAATTTCACCATGCCGGAACCGACCGGAGTGGTAGCAGTTGTAGCACCTGAAGAACCAGCATTATTAGGACTGGTTTCACGACTCGCACCGATAATCGTAAGTGGGAACACAACGGTTGTCGTTATAGACGCAGAAGCAGGACTCGCAGCGGTAACCCTCGCAGAAGTCTTAGCAACCTCAGATCTTCCAGGTGGGGTAGTTAATCTTCTTACCGGAGATAAACAAGAATTACTTCCATGGATACTTGGACATCTAGATGTTAATTCTGTAGACCTCACTGGAGCACCTAATGATATTGATCATGCAGTGCTTGAAGAATCTGCGGTAAATGTCAAACGAACCATTTGGGGAGACCCAGCAGACGAAAGCCCTTACGTAATAGCTGACTTTTTAGAGATGAAGACAGTTTGGCACCCTATTGGGCGTTGATCATTGGTCTATACGATCAATAATCAATGGAAACAGTTCTTCAGGCTGATCGTCAATATCAATAGCGCCGTCTAAAGCGGCAAGAGCAAAATCAAATTTTTCTGGTTCATCGCAATGTAACTCCAGAAGTGGCTGGCCGGCTTCAACATATTCTCCTGGTTTAGCAAGACATACAACTCCTGCTGTAGGTGAAACAGGATCTTCTTTTCTCCCTCGACCTGCTCCTAGACGCCAAGCAGCCACACCTACTGAATAACAATCAAGACGATTTAAATAACCGGCAGAAGAAGCCTTTAATTCATGGCGATGTTTAGCTACCGGTAGTCCATTAGATAAGTCGCCACCTTGAGCAACCACCATCTGTTCGAAAACCTCACGCGGTTCACCAGAAGCCAACATTTCAGCAGGATCAATATCAACATCAACGAGATTCAACATTTCCTGAGCTAAAGCAAGCGTTACTTCAATTACATCTTCAGGCCCGTTGCCTTCAAGAATGTCAATAGCTTCTGCAACCTCTAAAGCATTACCCGCGGTTCTACCAAGAACATTCTCCATACCAGTAATTAAGGCAACAGTACGAACACCAGAATCTTCACCTAACTGCACCATTGTTTTAGCGAGAAGCCGAGCTTGCTCAACTTCTCTCATGAAAGCACCCGCCCCAGTTTTGACATCTAAAACAAGAGCTTCAGTACCCTCAGCTACTTTTTTAGAAATTATTGAACTCGCGATCAAAGGAATCGAATCAATGGTCGAAGTGACATCACGCAACTGGTATAAACGGCGATCAGCAGGGTTCAGATCAGAGGTAGCCGCTGCAATCATGCCCCCGATTTCACGTAGCTGGGTAACCATTTCCTCATTACTTAAAGAAGCACGCCAGCCAGGAATCGCTTCCATCTTGTCAAGAGTTCCTCCGCCGTGCCCTAACGCCCGGCCTGAAAGTTGTGGAACTGCCGGGCCACAAGCAGCAATTAAGGGAACCAAAATCAAAGAAACTTTGTCACCCACGCCACCAGTGGAATGTTTATCAACAGTTCGGCGCCCCACTTGAGAAAGATCAAGTGTTGCCCCAGAGTTGACCATTGCCCGGTTCCAGCTACTCAACTCTTTACGTTCCATCCCTTGGAAGTAAATAGCCATAGCTAACGCCGCTGCTTGTTCATCCGGGATAGAGCCACCTTGAGAAAATTCTTGAATAAACCAAGAAATTTGTTCCTCGGTTAATTCACCACCATCACGTTTGGTTTTGATGATGTCAATGACGTTCATTCGCTATTTCCGTCATATAAGTCTTCTTGAGTGAAAGGGTCAGCAAGTAACTCAAGAATATTTCGGGGACCACCCGGCCCGTCAACAATCAAGTCAGGGCCTCCCGCTTCGAGAAGTAGTTGACGGCATCTACCGCAAGGAGCGAGCGGTTTTCCAGAAGGGTCTGTCGCCACGGAAGCAACTATTTTCCCTCCTCCGGAAAGATGTAACGCCGAAACCAAACCACATTCAGCGCAAAGAGTTAAACCATAAGAAACGTTCTCTACGTTGCATCCAGTGATGATTCTTCCATCTTCAGTGAAGGCGGCAGCCCCTACAGGGAACTTTGAGTAAGGAGAGTATGAATGCTGGGCAGCTTCTGCTGCCGCTGAACGAAGAACGTCCCAATCAATATTTTCCATACTTAATCATGCCTTATCTTTCACCAATACAAACTTTTTGAGTTTTTTGGGCTAACTAATCAGTTTTTCAACTTTTGATAAAGCATCTAAGCAAGCCTTGCCGCGTTCCAACTTTAAGGCCTCAAAACCTCTGACATCTAAAGCCAGTTTGCTGATCGCGACGCATTCTTCAAAGTTGTTTACTGACAAGTTTTCAACAATCAAAAGAAGGGTTTTTTGATATTCGGCAACGAGCTCTCGTTCTAAACGCCGAACTTCTGTATAACCGAAAAGATCAAAGCGGGTACCTCGAAGAAGTTTTCCTTTTCTCAGAACATGCATTATTGGTTTGCCGAGATTTACGGGTAGTTTCCATTTTTTCGTTACACCCATACCGCTAAGTATCGGTGGGTGCAGATACCAAGCAATTGTGGAATTTTTGCTTCCAACTTGACGAGCAACTGTCTCACCTTCGGGCCGCAAAAGTAATCGAGCTACTTCGTATTCATCTTTGTATGCAGTCAACTTGTGTAAACCTCTGGCAGTAGTTTCGGTTAAACGACTGGACCCTTCGGCTACCGATTGTTCCGCTGATGCAACTTTTTGCACTAAGTCCAAGAAAGTTGAAGCAGTTTTTTTGTTTTGATAGTCAATGAGGTCATGGGTGAAGAGCCGAAGCAATGAACCTAAACCAGTTGAGCGGTCTAAATCTTCAACAACGGATTCCAAATCAGTGGGAAGGGGAGGAGAGTCGGCGAGATCTTCATCGCCTTTGATTAAAAGGTATTGAGCATTTGAAGGATCAACGACCCAGTTTCTCCCTAAAGAAAAAGCAGCGAGGTTCATATCAACTGAAACCCCGTTGAGTTCTATCGCTTCACTAATTGACGATGGAGAAACAGGAATCGCACCCGTTTGTGCTGCAACGCCCAGCATGAAAATATTCGCAGAAGCGCTATTGCCGAAAACTTTCTCACAAATAGCTATTGAATCAACGAATCGATTTAACTCTGGCCTTGTTTTCAATCCCACATCACTAATTAAGCTCTCTGTTTCCGGAAGCAGCGTCTCTGGGTGGCCAACCATCGATCCGGTAGGAACAGCAGAAGTTGAACCAATCATTATTGTTTTTTCAGGAGTGGCGGTGTGCATCGCCGCAGTTCCGGCGCCTACCAAAAGATTGAAAGCAAGAATGACATCCGCTCCGCTTTCTCCAACGAGGTTAGATACCCTTGGTCCGCTCCTTGAAAGACGAACGTCACTTATCACCGCTCCTGCTTTCTGAGACAACCCGGTTTGGTCAAGACCTCTTACTTCAAATCCATCTAACATGGCCGCTGTGGCCAGTATCTGCGAGACAGTCACTACTCCAGTGCCACCAATTCCCGCGAGTCGAATATCAACTTGGTCACTTTCCCCCCAGAGAGAAGGAGGCTCCGGAAGTTCTCCAGACAGATCTTCGTAAGTATCTGATTTTTGTTCATCTTCTGAAATGGAAACAGACATGAAAGCAGGACAATCCCCGTTAAGGCAGGAAAAATCAAGATTGCAGGAAGACTGATCAATAGTTGTTTTCGTTCCAAATTCAGTTTCCATAGCTTGGACAGAAAGACAGTTAGAAACTTCTCCACAGTCACCGCAACCCTCACATATTCGAGGATTTATTGCTACACGAAACTTAGGAGTTGTGGCTTGCCCTCTTTTTCGTAGACGTCTTGTTTGAGCTGCACACGCTTGATCATGAATAAGAACAGTGACCCCTGAGATCTCAGCAAGCATCTCTTGCGCTTCTACGATGCGAGTACGATCCCAAACCTCAACATCAGGAGGAAGATCCGTCATGTCATAATCATGTGGATCCGGACTAGTGATTAAGACTTTCTTCACCCCTTGAGCGAGAAAGATTGTAGACAGTTCAGCTGTTCCAAGATTTCCTTGAGCGTCTTGTCCGCCAGTCATCGCGACCGCACCGTTGTAAAGCAACTTGTAAGTAATGGATACTCCTGAGGTCACTGCGGCTTGAATAGCAAGTTGGCCTGAATGAAAGAAAGTGCCATCTCCAATGTTTTGTATGAAGTGAGGTCGGTCTACGAAGGGAGATATCCCTATCCATTGAGCTCCTTCGCTTCCCATAGCGCCAACTCCAGCTATGTCACCGACACGAGATTCTTCCATCAACATGTTCATACTGTGGCAGCCAATGCCGGAACCAATAAGAGCACCGTCAGGCACTTTTGTACCCCAGTTATGCGGACAACCTGAACAGAAATACGGAGCATGACTTGCATTTATTGGAATCTGAATCTTTTCCTTTTTTTGCAGGTCAGGAGCTAAACGATCTTCAATGCGAATAGCGAGCCGTTCACGAAGGCCAGGCAAAATTGTGTCCGCATCAAGAATTCCGTAACTCGGCATCAACGTACGGCCATCGGGATGAGTTTTTCCAGTGATACGAGGCTGATTCGCTTTCCCATAGAGCGCGTCTTTAATAAGCCACTCAAGGGTTGGGTTTTTTTCTTCCACTACAAGAATTTCTTCAAGCCCATCGGCGAAATCATGGATAGTTGAAGGATGAAAAGAAAGCGGAGCCTGCATTTGAAGTATGCGAATCCCCGCAGATTCAATATCAGACGTAGAAGCCAGTCCAAGCCGACTTAACGCATGCCGTAATTCGTGGTAGGTGAATCCAGAAGCAACGAGACCGATCCACGCATCGGAATTACCGGCAGTGACTCGGTTTAAAGAATTTGCTGAAATATAACGCTTAGCTAATTCGTGTTTGACTTCACGAAACTCTCTTTCAATTTCCAAGGTGTATGGCGTAATCAGATTGCCGCTTGGTTCATGTTGATAAGGAACTCCATCGATTGTGAGATCTGGAATAATTGGAGTAACTCGGTTAGCGGATGCATCAACGGTGCCGCTGCCATCAGCGACAGCAGTAACAATCTTCATCGCGGTCCACAAACCCGTTATTCGACTCAAAGCTATGGCATGCATCCCTAAATCGAGAGTTTCTTGCACATCACCGGGATACAGCATTGGCATATGCAGACTGACAATCGTGGCATCAGAAGTAGAAGGAAGTGTTGAACTTTTCGCAGCAGGATCGTCACCAACTAAAGCGACTGCACCGCCATGATTTGAAGTTCCGGCAAATACCGCATGACGTAGAGCATCGCTCGCTCGGTCAATCCCAGGTGCTTTCCCATACCAAAAACCAACAATTCCATCGTATTGGCAATCAGGTTGCAACACCGCTAACTGGCTCCCCATAACAGAAGCTGCACTTAATTCTTCGTTTACTCCAGGTTGATGAGTGATAGGAAGATCAGATACCACTTTTAATGCTTTTTCAATTTCAGCGTCATAGCCCCCTAAAGGAGAGCCCGGATAACCAGAAACAAAAGCTGCAGTATTCAAACCCACGACACGGTCGTTTCTTAGCTGCTGTATGGGAAGACGCGCCAAGGCCTGTATCCCCGTTAAAAAAAAGTGACCTTCCACTTTTTGATAGCGATCAGCTAATTGATAGTTATTGCCTGAAACTGTCAAAACTTCTCCAGTGAACTAATGATATAAATCTACTCTTTCAGAGCGAAGTGTGTTACCCAAGAGGCATTCATTCCTTTTAAAGCAGAAAATAGAGAAAAATCTTTAAATAGCCCGAGATGACATACTAAAGGCCATTTAATGTGTAAATCTTTGAAGATGAAAAGAACTTCACTTTCTTTCATAGCCATAGTGCTATTAGCAGTCTCGTGTAGCGGAGGAGAAACAACTTCCGCCCCCACCACAACGTTGGGTGACCTATTCGCTAACTCTTCAGCAACAGATACCGTGCCGCCGTTACGAGTAGAAGGATGGGAAGCTCAAGAACTTTACCCTGCCCGCAATCTTGCTGAAGAATGTGTAGAGAGCGCTCGCCCTCCTGAGATCGTTTTACCTGATGAAGGTCCGGAGACTATAACGGTTCAATCCGGCGACACGTTAAGTGGACTAGCCGCACAATTTGACACAACAGTCGATGCGTTTATGCGCGCAAATGGACTGAGTAATCCAAATTCTCTACGAGTGGGACAAGTTCTTTTAATTCCCAGAGAGCGAGATGAAGAGATTGAAGGAAGGATCGGTCCTGACATCACGATGGAAGAACTCAATTGTGTAATAGACACCGGAGTCGAAGCGCATGGGCCTGACGGTTCTCCCGTAGGAAAGAATGGGCGAATAGAAATAAAAATAGTTTGGCCACGCATTGAGGGCCCTCGAGAAGCACCTCGAGTTAACGGTCGACTCTTAGGTCTGACACAAGGAGCTGCCGCCGAGTTTCTCGATGATGCCATCTCAGCAGTCGAAAATAACGGCTACGCATGCCGAGAAGTAACAGATGGACGATGTGTATGGCTCGATCATGAATACGAGGTAATGCTTTCAACAGACGAAGTTCTTAGTCTCCGAAACACGGTACGCAAACTTGTTTCTGGTGCCGCGGGAGACTTATCAGAGACACGCACAGAAACATTTGATTTAGAAACAGGTGCACCGATTGAAATAACAGACTTATTTGATGAAGACACCGAATGGGTAGAAGCACTCTCCGCGGAGGCGATAACACGGCTTGAGTCAGAACCTTGGGTGGATGAAAGACGCCATACAGGAGCGGGACCGGAAGTAGAAAACTTTTTGTTATATAACCTGACCCAAGGAGGGCTCGTGCTTTCCTTTGCCCCGTTTTCTGTCGGTGGGTCCGGATCTAATACTGCCTCAATAACTATTCCTTATCGGTCATTAGAGGAGTATTGGGACCCCAATGGTTATGTTGAATTCTTAGTGGCATCTATCGAATAGATGCCGCGCGAATGCCTTTATTTCTAATAAAAGATCTAAGGTTTATGTAGGAGGAAAAAATGGCTCACGATCTAGTAATACGCGGCGGAACAGTAGTAGATGGAACCGGAGCAGAAGCTAAACAAGCTGATGTTGCTATAGACGGAGATACTGTTGTCGCAGTTGGAGAAATCACGCAAGAAGGAAAAAAAGAGATAGACGCAACAGGAAAGTTGGTCACTCCAGGATTTGTTGACATCCACACTCATCTAGATGCCCAACTGGGTTGGGATCCTTTAGGCAGTTCCTCATGCTGGCATGGCGTCACTTCAGTCGTGTTAGGTAATTGCGGTGTAACGTTCGCTCCGGTAAATCCGGGCGGCCAAGATTTTCTTGCTGAAATGATGGAATCCGTAGAAGACATTCCTGCAGAAAGCATTCTCGACGGTCTGCCATGGAATTGGAACACTTATGGCGAATATCTTGATGTTTTAGAGACCTTCCCTAAAGGCGTAAACGTAGGTGGCATGGTTGGGCACTGCGCAGTCAGAGTAGCCGCAATGGGGGACCGTTCTTTAGATGAAGAACCTGCGACAGCAGAAGACATTCAAACCATGGTTTCCATGGTTGAAGAGGCGATGGCTGCTGGAGCTCTTGGGTTTTCTACCTCCCGTACACATCTGCATAAGGTGCCAGATGGCCGTCACGTTCCGGGAACCCATGCAACTCCCGATGAGTTAATCGCTCTAGCTGAACCTCTTAAAAAGTATGGGGGAGTGTTTGAATCAGCACCAAGACTTGCGGGCAGAGCAGAGAGTGAAGGGTCCACAGACCCAGTCCAAGAAGAAATTGCCATGTATGGGGAAATAAGTAGAAGATCTGATTGCCCTGTTACTTTTGGTCTCACACAAGTGGATATTGTTCCCGATCTGCACACTCGGGTTCTCACTCATGTGGAAGAAGAAAATGAGAATGGTGCAGTGCTTAGACCGCAAACCACTTCCCGTCAAATAGGGATCTTATTTGGATTGAGTGGACGCACTCCTTTCGATGGGGCTGAAGGGTGGAGAGAACTCAGAGACTTATCTTTAGAGGATAAAGTCGCAAGATTTACTGATACAGAAACTCGCGCCGCGCTTACTGAGTCCGCTGAAGAGTACTTCAAACATCTCCCACTCGATTGGACAAATTTCTTCCCCCTCCCAGATAGTCCTGTACGCCATGATCTCGGGCCAGAAGAAAGTTTGGGTGCAATCGCAAAGCAAAAAGGCTTATCAATAGTAGAAGCATGGATCGAAATAGCTTTAGAGATGGATGGACGTCGAGTATTCACGCTTCCGTTTTTAAACCAAAACATGGATGAGGCGGTAGGAATGATCCAACGCCCCTATGTGGTCATGGGTCTTGCTGATGCTGGAGCACATGCCCGTCAGATAATGGATGCCAGCCAACCCACTTTCTTTTTGACACATTGGGTAAGAGAAAAGGGAATGTTCACCATTGAAGAAGCTATACGCCGACTTACATCAGACACCGCCGACCTTTTCGGAATAAAAAACCGTGGCCGTTTAACTCCTGGCTCAAAAGCAGATGTGAATGTAATTGATTTTGATCAATTAGCTCTCCATTACCCAGAAATGACTCATGATTTCCCAGGAGGCGCAGCACGTTGGACACAGCGAGCAGATGGATACGACACCACAATCGTCAACGGACAGATTTATATGGAATCAGGTCAGCACAGCGGGGCGCTAGCCGGAGAAATGTTACGTAACTAGAATTTACGTCCCAACAACAGGGGCCCCATTCATTAACACAGGGAATTGGCGTCCTTCGTTAGATTGATCCTCTTGGCTTGTAGCTTCGCCCTCATGAGGCTCTCCTTTAAGCATGACCGCTCCATCAGGTGCGTATTGCAAAATGTAGGCTTTGCGTACCGAATCTGAAGTATTGGGTCCAGTCGCATGAGGGGTAAGCGAAGAAAAAATTACAACACTCCCGCGAGGAGCAGGAACAGGCACAGCATCTTCTGGTTCTTCAAAGCATTGATACCCCAAAGGATCAACATAGGTGTGTGCAAGTGTTCCATTAACGTGCCGACCGGGAGCGATCCATGGGCAACCATTCTCGATAGTTGCATCAACAAGAGGTACCCAGCAAGTTAAATACTGCTGCGGCTCAATAAAGGTGTATCCATTGTCTTGATGCCAAGGAAAAGGTCGAGGTTTCATCGGCTTTTTGTAAACAAGTTGATCCCAATAAAGACGAACATTGTCTCCCACGAGGTCATGACAGATTTTGGCAAAAACCGGATGACGGGCAAACTCACGAGCAGCTTCTGAAACAGTAACTGCATGTATGGAGAACACTATTGCATCAGCTTCTGCAATAGTTAGTCGTTCGTCAGGCAACGTTCTTAAAAAATCCTCCATAGAAGATTCAATTGCATCTAAATCTTCCGTCACTTTAGAAAGAAATTCAAGATCCAGAACATCCTCAAGTAGAACAAAACCATGCTCATGAAAGTCGCTTACTTGCTCCTCACTAAGGATCAAGTAATTCTCTCGTTCAGTTTTTTCCCAAGAAAAATTTTCATTCCAAGGGTGAAGCTTCACGGTTCCCCTTAATTATTAGCAGCAGCTGATAAAGGTTCATAATAAGGCGAAGCTTCTGCCTCTGGTGTTTGCATGAACATAGTTACCGAGTTGTCAGGATTGAACACTTCTGTCTCTGCTTCAGGAAACTCTCCTAAGAGGTAACGTTCCCCGCCATTAACATGCTGGTACATTCCTGAGCCTGAAACTCCTAAATCGTCTTCACCAACTGCGTCAGCATCCCACCAAATTTCAGTGATGTCGTCAATGCCCCGATAATCAGGTTCAAGATGTTCTGGCCACCGTCCGGAGTATCCGAAAGAGATCGACGGAACAGTAACTCCACGAGTTGTTGGCGCAAAGGTCAACATCACGTCAGCGAAGTTTTCCATGGTCAAATTTGGACCAGTGGCGGAGAGAATTGAATAAAAGAGAGCTGGATAAGGATCTATGACGCCGAGAGTGTCGGCCGCTGCGGCTTCTTCACCATGGAACCATTCATACCTATTGACATTTCCTTCCTCTCCCTCTTGCACAGGGGTGCCAAGAGTGGAAAGACCGAATGCATTAGCCCACTGTTCTTGGTCGTAGGTTCGGGCAAATACATTTGTATCTACCAGAACTGAACCTCCAATGATCCACTCCGGGAAATAACCTTGAGCGGTTGCTTCACGAGTGAAGTCTCGCGGAGCAACCGGATCAGATTGCAATATTACGGAAGTTACACCGGAAGCTTTTAATTTAGCGATGGTGTTAGTAGCGGTTTCCTGCATCGTTGCTGGATCCAAGTTGTAAGAGATGGACTCCGCGACTTCAACACCGTATTCTCCAAGAGCCTCTCGGAATCCTGCGTTTAGATCAGCAGCATTCTCTCCCGTTCCTTCATAAACAATCCCAAAGACACGCTCCTGGTCATGCATATCTGAATCTCCGGCATGAACAGCGTTATATCCCGCTACGCGTTTCCCAATGTACTCGGCTACCAGAAGACTTGCCTGTTCACCACTCATTGTTAATGACCAGCCATTTGGGTGCCGCGCCACATAGTCTTCTGCATCTCCGCCTAATCCGCAGGCGAAACAAGCGATACCTCTAGCCATTAGTTCATCACCGAAAGCGGTAGTCAGCGCTGGGCCACCCCAAACCATGAAAGGATCAATTTCCTCAGCGATACGCACTGCATCAGCTCGAGCAGAAATGGGATCCAATACAAGACCAGAGCCGGTCATGACTGTTAAATCTACAGAACGACCGTAAGTCTCATAATAAGTTTCATAATATTCAATCAACTTATTTAGTGTGTCTTCGACGTCAGCGTTAGTGTCATCGTTCATGATGGCGTCCGTTATGTAAGCCATTACTGGATCGTTATCTTGCGGAGTCCAGTAGACAATCCTTATCGTGTCTGCCGTTACTCCGTTATCTGTCGCTCCACCGTTGTCGCCCTCAAAAGGCATCCAGCAAGGGATACGGAAGAACCAAGGGATTCGAACTTGTCCGGTTTCGGTATCGCAACGATCTCCCCAGTCAATGGTGTCGGCAATGCCCATTTCTTCAGCTCTTGGATAGCTAAGCACACCTTCCGGGCTTTCAGTGTTTGGATCAATGGTGTAGGAGGGGCCCCCGATCTTTGCTTCTGTAGTAGTAGTGACCGCAGGTTCCTCAGATTCTGATTCAGACTCAGATTCCGATCCTGCTTCAGATTCTGAATCAGAAGTAGCCATAGTTGTAGTGGGAGACGATGTTTCTTCCGCCACTGTTGTCGTTGCTGGGCTGGCTTCATTATTTTTTTCATCGTTAGATGGTGTAGCCACGAGAATAACTACGACGACGACAGCAGCGATAATAATTGCTGCTATTGGACCCCATCTTCTCGCCGCAGTCGCTCGTGAAGACTTTTCTTGTGCCGGTTCCATAATCCCCCTATTTCCAAATTATTTTAAAATTCTGATCGGTTTATTACTGACAAATCTGTTCCTAAATAAGAGGATACGACAGTTGGGTGCCTCAATACCACTGCAGGGTCACCTTCTGCGATTACGGCCCCTTGATCTAAAGCAATCATTCGGTCAACCACAGAGCGAAGCAGCGAGATGTCATGTTCGATAATGACCAAAGCACATCCCATTTCACTACGTAAACTCTCTAGAACTGGTCCGAGAGCTTCTGCTTCTTTTTGTGCAATTCCGCTAGAAGGCTCATCTAGCAGTACGACAATTGGTCGATGGGCAACAACCATGGCGAGATCAACAATTCGTCGAGTGCCTGTAGATAGTTCATGAACGAATTTAGTTCTAAAGGCGCCCAGGTTCATTAATTCAATTAACTCATTCACTCGAGCAGCAACTTTTCGGTTGCTATCAAAAGCATTAGGGAGATGAAGTGCTGCAGAAACAGGATCTTGAGAGGTAGTCCAACGGTCAAGGGCAACAGCGAGAGTCTCTTCAACTGTTAATGCAGGAAAGAGTCGTGCATCTTGAAACGATCGACCGAGACCACGAAGTGATCGATTAGCAGCCGTTAGCTGATCAATGGACCTACCGGCGAGAGCCACTTTCCCACTGTCTGATTCAGTAAATCCACCGATTAGGTCAAACAGTGTTGTTTTTCCCGCTCCATTCGGCCCTATGAAACCAAGAATCTCTTTTGGCGCAACTTGAAAACTTACGTTGTTGACGGCTGTGATACCACCAAAGGACCGGCTCATGCCATGAACTTCAAGAACAGGTTCAGCTTTAGGAGCAGTCAAGCCTTCTGATTCTCTCTCTGTTTTCTCGAAGACTTCTTCAAGATCTTCAGCTTCTTTACTGGACCTATCAAGACCGGCGGTAGCTCCTTCTAAGAAAACTGAGCGGAGGACATCTGGACGTGTCAGAAGTTCCGCGGTTTCTCCATGGAATTTGATTTCACCTTTCTCCATAAAGTAAGCAGTGTCGGCCACTGTAAGAGCAACGTTTACCGATTGTTCCACTAAGACGATGGTCACTCCTTCTTTGGCTAGATCTTGGAGTTTAGGTAGGAGTTCTTCAACGATTACCGGAGCGAGACCAAGAGAGAGTTCATCTATCATGAGGAGCCGTGGCCGTGAAAGAAAAGCCATAGCTAAGCCGAGTATTTGTTGTTGGCCGCCGGAAAGATCTCCTGCATCGTCTTCTAAACGTTCAACGAGCATGGGAAAGTTGTCCAAAGCTTTTTTATAGTGTTCGTCCCAGTTCTTAGAAGCGGAACTTCGATCAAGCCAAGAAGCTGCTCGAAGGTTCTCAGCGACAGTAAGAGAAGGGAAGATACCCGCCCCACCTGGGAGTTGAGTCACCCCATGCGCAGCTATTTCATTCGGTGGCGCATGGGTGATATCCCGCCCATCAAGCAGCACTGCTCCAGTATCAGCTTCCACGATCCCTGATATTGCTTTTAGCAGCGTTGACTTTCCGGCTCCGTTTGTACCAAGCAAGGCAACTATTTGACCCGCTTCTACCTCGAAATCAATATCAAAAAGAACTTGGACACTGCCGTAGCCAGCGTTTAGTCCTTTACACATAAGAACTTTTTCTTCACCTCTTTTCCTAGCGAGAAGAACTTCTGAACGTGCAGCTGCCGTTTGCCACACATCTTTAATGTCTGCTCCGATAATTGGACCTGCTGAAGACAGAATTAATCCGCCGATTAGTCCTATGGGAAGCAGCGTGATCATGCCGTAACGAATTCCCCAAGTATCTGCTATCCAACCGACTAGAGGAAGAATTAACAAACCGGGAAGTATCCATAGCGAACTAATGGAGAAAACCATTGATCGGGCACGTGGTGGGGCCGCCATTGATAAAACAACGAGGATTCCTGGACCTAAGACGGCTCCACCGATGATTATCAACGCTGCAGAAATGAAAGCCATAGCGAGATTGATAGATAAAGCGTAAACGGCCGCTAAACCTCCGATAATTACTGAAGTTAAGGCAAGAAAGCGAAGAACAAGACCGGGGTCTCTTTCAATTAAACGACCAGAAATTCTGGCTCCGATTACAAGACCGATAATGCTAAGAGGCGCTAAAGCAGCAGTAAATATTGCACGCTCTCGAACATCAAGACTGAAAATTTCTTCAAGGAAGAGAATATTTAGAGAGTTAAATCCAACAAAAGCAATGGTGAGGAAAGGCATAGAAGCAAAAATTCTTCGTAGTACACCTATTTTCCACGCCATACGCCATCCTTCAGAATAAGAAGGCGGGTGCTCTTCCAGATAGATCGCGTCTTTGTTGGCGCCTATGGCTTTACGTTCCTGAGCTCCTCGGCTTGGCTCTCGAAGACGGAAAGCAAGAAACACCAAGATCAAAGTGGGAATAGCTAATACAAAGAATGGCGCTCTCCACCCAAAGTAATAAGCGAGCAGCCCCGCAGCAAGAGCACCGATAGTGGCACCGACCGGATTAGCGGATCGATGGAAAGCAAAAACTCTTGGTCGGTCAGCGGGAGGGAACCAGTCCGCAAGAAGAGAGTTATGTGTTGGATCATTCACAGCTTTACCGATTGCAGATCCAGAGCGGGCAAACGCGAGGAAAACAATTCCAGTTGCCAATCCAGTAGAAAATGAGAAGAGCGACCACGCTAAGGCTCCGACTATCGCCAGTCGAACTCTTGAATGGCGGTCCGCAAATCCTGCTATTGGAACCTGAAGAGCGAGAGAAGCGGCAGCCACGACGGCAATAATGGTTAGGAGGCCTTGGAATCCGAGATTAAACTCATCCCTAATTTCAGGAGCGAGGATGTCAAAAGCGGCTCTGTCTAGTTCATCTACCGCGTTAAATCCAAAAATAATAAGAAGTCCGTAAAGAGAACCTCCTCGGCCGAGCGAGCGTATAGAGACAATCGGATGCTTCACAATTTCTATGAAACCTTTCATCATTGATTTCTCGTTAGTTGCCATTACTTGACCTTCTCTTGATGAGAGTCGTGGGTGAAGCCAGGGGCGTCAATGCCATGACGGAGAGCAAGTTTTCGCGCTGCCGCATCACGTATCTGGTAAAGACCACTTGCCATTCCTCCAGGAAGAATAAGTAATACGCCGAGAACGCCGCCGCCAAGAACCAAAAGCCTCCAGTTGCCGGGAAGCCACCACACGCCACCCCAGTAGTAAAGGGCGCCTAGAACCGCGCCAATAACTGAACCTATACCCCCAGCTACGGCCGCTACAAAAAGATCAATGCTTTGCCAATGATCATTTGATTCAACCACTAAAGCCTGCTGATGATGAACCACGAGAGCTCCAGCGGTTGAAGCAAAGAATCCTGAAATAGCGAAAGCCACTAATTTCGCTTTAGTTGGGCTTACACCGTAAGCCGCAACAGCAGACTCGTTATCTCGCATGGCTAAAAGCACACGTCCAGTTCTGCTATTTCGAATTCCTGAAATAGCGAAGAAAACTAGAATAAGGGCTATAAGACTGACGTGATACATAGCGAAGGAAGAAGACCAGTCAATTCTTCCTAGTAGCGGTTGACGTTCTATACGCCCTTGCGGTATCCAAGAGAAGAATCGTGGGTTGAGAAGGTAAGAGGTGGTCGCTACGGCAAAAGCTAACGAAGTCACAGCAAGGTATAAACCACGAAGCCTCAAAGCGGGCAGTCCAACAAAGAGAGAAGCGACCGCTCCACCTAAACCAGCGACAGGAACAGCGAGAAGCAGGTCAAACCCCATTTCCTGAGTGAAGTAAGCGCCAAGAACTGAACCCACTGTCAAGAAAGCTATATGGCCAAGAGAAAGCTGTCCCGCCCAACCGGTAAGAATCACTAATGAAAGTAAAACAATTACGAAAAGATAGAGGTAGGAGAGGCGAAGAACGTCTTGAGTTTCCAATACACGAGGTAACCAAAAAGACAAACCAATACAACCGACAACTGCGACAAATTTCAAAATCCTGACTTCCCAAAGCCGGTTAAGAGCAGAAGGAAGCCTACGAATATCACCAATAAGAGAAAGACTTTCATGCGTCATTTCTCCGCGTTGCTTTCTGTCTCGACGCAGAACCAAAGCCGCAATGATCACTGCTGCCATCAATGCGTTACCTAGGAAAGAGTTATCTTGATTCCAATCAATACCTTGCTGGAGAATCCCTAAGGCAATTGAAGAGACGAGAACCGTTGGGAGGTGACTGAGTCGCCCAATCATAAGAGCAGCTAAGGCTCGTAAAAGTAAACCAAAGCCCAAGGAGCCACCTACCGGTAGACCAATTACTCCAGCGCGAAGGAAAAGAGCGAGGAAAGCAAGAAATCCTGCAATTCCCCAAATAAGAGTATGAACACTCTTTACAGGAATACCAAGAGAAACAGCTCTATCGGGAAGTTCGGCAGCGGCACGTACCGCTATTCCAAGATTGGTATAACGCAACAAGGCGCCGATAAATAAAAGAACTAGGGGGACAATAATCAGTACAAGAAGATGGTCAGCGCTTAGCCGCACAGGACCCACATCCCAAACCCAACCTAGAGGTGAATCTATTCTTTGTGAAACAACTCTTGCATCCCACCACACCGGCATCCGGTATGCGTTAAAGGCCAGAATTTGCGCTAATCCAAGAGTAGCTACAGTCAAAATAAGTCGAGGAGCGCGAAAGAATCTACGTATTATTAAAAACTCAGTGGCGCCTCCAAGTAAACCAGCTGCTACTGCACCGACAAGCAGAGCAGCTAACCATGGCCAACCAGACTCAACGATCAGCATTACCGCCAAAACCGCGGGTATCAGTCCAAATTCACCCTGTGCGAAGTTCAAAACACGGTTAGATCGGTAAATCAGAAACATCGCAAGAGCGACAAGGGCGGTAATGAGGCCCAATACAGCTCCATTAATAATCACCCCAAGCGGGGCGCGAAACATGGAGAACTGAACAGCGAAGATAAGTATCGGGGCAGCCAACCATTTAAACCGGTCAAATTGATTAGGCAAAGCAGTTCCCCCGAAAACTTTCATGAATCCCGAACTCTAATCACTAAACGTTATCTACTACCGTGATGGGTATGGCAAATCCACTGTTAGATTTTGTTGACTTAGGTTTAGGCCCCTATGTTCACGGCACGCCAAGTAAAAGATTTCCCGTATATACAAGGGGAAATTCGGGAGAAGTTTACCCAGAAGTCGTCTATCCACTATCTACATCCTTGCCGGGTTTAATCAATGGAGATCCGTTCACAGACTCCGTACGGGCTATAGGAGCGATGACAGAAAAAGAACTCCAAGAAGAAGCCAACATTTTTGGCGGAGTTTTTGGCGGATACACCTACATCAATCTTTCCGCATCACGAGTGATCGCTGTGAGAACTGCTGGAACAACCGTAGAAGAAACAGATGCGACTTATCTCGGGTCAGAAAATCTAGCTCCTCCACATGAAATCCAAAGAGGAGATCGAAATCTGTGGTGCAGCATAAAAATGGTTCTTTATGCACTTTCCGTTTTGTTCGGAAAAAAACTTTCCGAACTTGAAGAAGGCCAAAAAGACGCTCTTCAATGGCATGAAGAACTCCCAGACTTTACGACTGCTTCAGAAGATGAGCTGTTAAATGTTTTCTTAGATTCAGTTCCTCTTCAAATTCGCCTCTTTCGAGATCATTTATTGATAACAGGAGGCGCAGGGATAGGGCTAGGTCTTCTAAAGTCTCTGTGCAAAAATAAACTAGGAGATGAATCACTAGCACTCCCGATGCTAGGAGGGATAGGGGACGTAGAGTCCGCTGCCCCATCTTTCGCTCTCTGGGAACTCAGCCGCCTTATTCGAAACTCTTCCTCTCTCTCTGCTTGCTTCGATGCAGGATTGGACGGTTTAGAAGACCGGTTAAAAACAGAACCGGAGGCAAAGGAATTTAATGAGGAATTCAAGGAGTTTTTAAAAAAGTTTGGGAGTAGGGGCCCTAATGAGTGGGAAATAGCTTGTGAAGTATGGGGAACAAACCCGCATATGCCTTTAACCATCATTGATCGGATGCGTCAAGCAGATGACAGCAGAGCGCCAAATTTGCGCACAGAACGCTTAGCCAAAGAAAGAGAAGAAGCTGTTCGATCGGCAAAAAGTAATTTAAGTAGGATTCTGCACAGTCGGTTTGATCGATTCTATGAATGCGCAGTTAATTACAGCCAAGCAAGAGAAAAATCAAAAACAGTACTCATTGACATGATTCATCAATGCCGACTTGCCTTAAGAGAGTTAGGTCAGCGAGTTAGCCAACGAAGCGGCGGGGAAGTAGATGATTTGTGGTTCATTCGTTTAGAAGAAATGGACACATTTCTACAAAAACCTGAAACCATGAAAAAAATTATTTCAGAGAGGAAAGCCACTCGCGAAGCGCTTTCAGAACTTGTTCCGCCTTTCTGCTTCTCAGGAGAACTACCACCAATTGAAACTTGGGAAAAACGAAAAGAAATAGCAAGAACGGCTCTTGAACCAGGAGAGATCCTTAAGGGAATTCCGGGATGCGCTGGAAAAGCTAAAGGGATTGCACGAATCGTTCTAGACCCATCAGAACCCGGAGACATCGGACCAGGAGACGTACTAATCGCCCCCCATACCGACCCAAGCTGGACCCCACTGTTCGTCCCCGTAGAAGCAGTGATTGTTAATGTTGGCGGTCAGATGAGTCACGCAGTAATAGTTTCTAGAGAACTTGGTTTACCTTGCGTTGTGAGTGTCACTGATGCCACTCATTTGATACCAGACGGATCACTAGTTGAAGTAGATGGACAAACGGGAACAGTAACCATCCTTGAAGCAAATGAAATAGAAGCCTGAAACTATCCGTTCTGTTCCTGAAAAGATGTCATGAAATCTGCAAGAGATTGAGCGCTTTCTAAAGGAAGAGCGTTGTAAACACTAGCTCTTACACCGCCCACGCTTCTATGACCTTTCAAATTAACTAAATCAAAGCCACTGGCTTCAGCAATGAATTTCTTTTCAAGATCTTCACTAGGTAAACGAAAAACAACGTTCATCAATGACCGACTATTGGCATCCACTGGGCATTGATACCAGCCACCACTGTTATCAATTGTGTCATACAGCAAGGAAGCTCTTTCTTGCGCTCGTTTCTCAAATTCCGGTAGACCCCCGGCCTCAATCATCCACTTGAGGACTTTACCCATTACATAAATAGGAAACATTGGAGGCGTATTCGCCATCGAATCAGCTTTCGCATGTATTTGATAATCCAAGTAGCCGCCAGCCACTTGGTTTGAACGTTCAAAAATTTCTTCACGGACAACGACAATTGTTAAACCTGAAGGACCAAGATTCTTTTGCGCCCCGCCATAGACAAGATCAAAACACTCCCAGTCGATAGGGCGAGATAGAAAATCAGAACTCATATCGGCAACCATCGGGAAATCAACTTTCGGATACTCAGGAAGCTGTATGCCTCCAATAGTTTCGTTAGTGGTGATATGAAGAAAACGAGAACCCTCGTCAATTTCGATTTCGTTCGCATCAGGCATCCGAGAGAAATTGTTATCAGCTCCCGACCACGCCTCGTAAGCAGAGCACAGCAATTTTGCATCTGAAAGAGCTTTCCCTCCCCAAGTTCCCGTATTGAGATATCCGGCTTTCTCATTAGCTGAAAGCAGATTCAATGGAACTTGAGTGAATTGAAGTGAAGCACCTCCTTGCAGGAACAAGATTGCAAAATCGTCTGGCACATCAGCTAAAGATCTAAAGTCCGCTAACGCAGACATATGAACTGAGTCATACTCTGGGGCACGGTGGCTTGACTCAATAATAGACATCCCACTGTTTTCAAAATTCAGCATTTCATTCTGAACTGATTCAAGTACAGGGACAGGAAGCGTGCATGGCCCAGCACTGAAATTGTGTACACGAGATGAACTATTCACGAAAGAACTCCTTTGGCAAAAATTACCTAAATAAATAAAACGAAGACGCTGTAACTAATAATTTAAGACTATCTCTCGGATTGAAGCGAAGGTGAGATAGAAGAATTGTTTCTCAGGCTAGTTAGGTAAAGAATTCAATCTAGAAAGAATTGGTTCAACCACTTCTGCAGTTCGATCAGCTGAAGCTGAAATTGTTTCAGAGTCCAGTTCTGACGTGTCAGATAATCCTAAAAGAATTATCTCGTAGGTAGAACGATCAACCCAGGTTGGATAGTAAGAGGCTTCAACAACAAGGAATTCTCCGTTGTCATTTTCCTCGATTTCTAACCAGACGACCATTCCATCCTGCGTGGCTGGAGGGCATTCATTGCATCGTCTTCGCTCATCTCCTGGCTGGTTTGAAAGGAAGTTCCCTAATCCTGCAATCCCATACTTCTGGTTATGGAAAATAACTGACTGGGGGACATGGGTGCCATGACCAATAACTAAATCAATGTATTCGGAGTCTAAAAGTTGAATTACGGTCTCTTCTTGATGCGTGCTTAAAGTGGAGATGTATTCCTCTCCCCAGTGAACGCTCACTATTATGAAATCCGCTCCTTCTGAACGAGCCTGCTCAGAATCGGAGATGATTCTTCCTATGTCAAGATCGGCTATTAGCCATACAGGGTCGGTTGGAAGCTCAGAGCCATTTAAAACATCAGTCACAGAGAGATGAGCAACAGAGATTCCTTCAACTTCAAAGAAACTCGCTGCGGGTTTTTCATCAGATAAAGACATGCCCGCTGCTAGAACACCAACACGGTTCAGTTGGGTAAGAGTATTAGAGATGCCAGTTGTTCCAGCATCCAGGCTGTGATTGGAAGCTACTGAGCAGCCATCATATTGAGCTGAGGAGATTGCATCCGCTAACTGATACGGAACCTCAAAATTGGGGTAGTACGAAAGCTGCGAGTTATCGCCAGATAGAGGAGTTTCTAAGTGGCAAAGTGAAAGATCAGCAGATTCAAATACTTGCTTGACTGAATCAAACATGTATTCGAAGTTCCAGGAGGCTCCATCTGAAGAACGTGCAGCATCTGCTACATATTCATGAACAAGAATCTCACCACTTACTGCGAGGGTAAAAGATCGGACGCTATTTTCTTCACTTTGAGTTGTGTCAGTGGCGGGTAATTCATCAGTTTCTACTGAGGAAGCAATTTCGGTTACTTGATTCTCCATTTCCTCACCACTGTTTCTAAAAGAAAGAACCAATACAAATATTGCACCGAGAATAATGAGTTGCGAAATTCCCCAAACAGCTCGCCGTTCGTTAATTGGAATCGGGGAGTTTGAGTTCATGACAGATTTCGAAGAATTGGAGTGCCGGGGCGAATGTCTCTGTTGTTGGTTCCGTTCGTTCGAACGACTTGACCACTGACAAGCACGTGAGAAACACCTGTTGATTCTTGTGCCGGATTTTCAATGTCAGCGTTATCGATGATGGTTTCTTCATCAAAAATTGTTATGTCAGCGACCGCTCCACCCTGTAATCGTCCGCGTCTCGCCATATCAAAACTGCATTCTCCTAAAAGTTGGCTTGGAAGGGAAGTCATACGAGATAAAGCATCAACAAGGGTGAGCGTCTCTTTCTCTCTAACGTAACGACCGAGCACACGGCTGAAAGTTCCAGAACAACGCGGATGATTGTTGTGCCGTTGTTCAAGAATTGAGTCTGAACCAATCATCATCCAAGGCGCTTTCAAAGCAGTAGTTATATCTTCTTCAGACATCGCAAATGCCGCAGTGAGAAGATTAGAAGAGCGAATAGCAGGCCATTCAGCCTCAGTCACTCTTGTAGACGTTCCTAAAACTTGCAAGTCTTCATAAGTGATTCCAAATTTTTCTTCAAAGTCGTTGAAACGTGAAGTGGCTGCATAAGTAGCCCAAGAAGTGTATGGGTAAGTACAAGCAGTGATCAGTGAACCGCGAGAGCGAGCGTCGTTGATTTGCTCAATTGCTTCGACCATTCGCCCAGTTCCACCAGTTGAATTCAAGTGCTCAATATGGACACGACAACCAGTTTCTTCGGCAACGGCGATCGCCTCCGCTACAGCATCTTCTTGTTTTGACGGGTCAGAGGTTTCGCCGGTACGAAGATGAAGACATAGAGGAACACCATATTTTGCGGCTACCACGCCATGAGCCATCAATTCTTCTTCAGTAACTCCGGCCGTATATTCCGGTTGCTGATGTATCCCTATTGCCCCTAACTGGATATCTTGATCCGCTAAACCGGTTAAATCTTCAATAGAGACCCCAGGCACTTTTGAAAGAAACTCAATTCCGGCTCCTAGATCTCGCCGATGAGCGTATTGATCAGTAGCTCCACCAAAATTTATTGGTGGATTAGTGGACTCACATACAGATAAAAAAGTATCCATTGGATAGTCGATTCCATGGAGACAGAGATTAGAAGTCACTCCGTCCGCTACCTTGTACCAATCTCCATAACCGTTCGGAGGATAAGAAAGAAGATCAATGAAACCGGGGGACACAACCAGCCCAGAGGCTTCAATAGTCTTTATTCCGTTCAGACTTTCGAATCCAATATGGGTTATCAAATCTCCATCAATACCAATTTCAGCCCTACCATCAAAGCCACTCTCAGGATCAATCACTCTTCCGCCGGAAATAACTAACTCAAAAGTGTGCCCCTGAGGATCAACCACTGAATTAGCGTCAAAGACTGGAGGTAAATCTGAAATCAGGGTAGTGGAGCTAGAAGTAGAAGCTGGGATCGTAGTCGTGGAAGAAGCACTGACTGCAACTGGTGACGACGATGAAGAGGAGGAAGAACTTGATTTGAAGACCTTAGGAAGCTTTCGAAGAAGCGCTAAATTTGCCGCACCAAACCCAAGAGCGATCATTAGCCTTCGGCGACTAACAGATTTAGAACTCGGGACTTCTAACTCATTGTTTTGATCTTCAACGGACACAACAATGAACGCTAGTAGCCATAGCAAGACAGTTGGTGGTACTCAGGTGAATACAGCAATTCCTTAGATAGAAGTACTGTAGAAACATGCGAAACAAAGCTATCTCTTCCTCCCTAATTTTTATTTCCCTCTTCTTAGGGATTGGAGCAACAGCTTTCTTTACTTCTGGCGCAAAAGAAATCCTCATACCGAAAGTTTCTGCCCAGCCCATAGCAACCATTGAACCCAACCTTGAAATCAACAGACAATCTCAACGTTCAATCACTTCCTACTGGGGTCTGGGAACGTGGATAGATTCATATGACATAGATCCGTTATATGTAGACAACCCAACTGTTGTCCCTGCTGATGTCACGAAAATGTCTAACAGTGGAATACGTACTCTTTATATGCAGGCTGCTCGAAGCGACAGCCGCGCTAACTGGCCGATAACCGACCCTTGGATTCTCACAGAGTTTCTTCTAGCAGCACACCAAGAAGGCATAGAAGTAGTGGCGTGGTATTTACCAAAATGGGGCTCCGGAAATGAAGATCTAGAGCGCCTACAAGCTCTTTCAGAATTTGAAGTACTAGGGCATCGCTTCGATGGGTTAGCGGTAGATATTGAATGGAACAGTGATGGGTTAGAAGGCCAGGAACGATCTCAGCGGCTTATTAAGTTAAGTAATGAAATTCGAATGAGGATCGGAGAAGATCCACTAGGGGCGATCGTGATGCCTCCAGTGCTTACCGATGAAATCAACCCAGATTTTTGGCCAAACTTTCCCTGGAGAGAAATTGAACCAGTTTATGATGTTTGGCTCCCAATGAGTTACTGGTCTTTCCGTACAGAAGAACATGCTGACCCCTATTACTACAGTGGAGAAAGTATTCGTTTATTGCGAGAAAATCTCGGCAACCCGGAAGCTAAAGTTCATGGAATCGGAGGAATAGGTCTTGCAGACGGAACTCAGTTACCTGATCCAGGAGAACCTTTGGCCAGCATTGACGACTTAAAACCATTTGTTGATTCTCTAATTGCAACCGGATCCATAGGAGGCTCAATTTATGACTGGGCTACTACCGGAGAGTACTCTCGGCAACAATTAGCAGAGTTATTTGCTGATTTATAAATACTTTCATGACTAAATAGTTCAATAAATACGGTTCTTTTCCAAGAAAAATTGAACTCTGATTGGCCCGCGCGCGCGGGCCGCGTACCCTATTTAAGATGGAAAATGTAAAGCAGGGAGCTCAGAAAGGCACAGCTACCACATCTTTTGGTGCGGGTCGACGTGAAAGCCATGACGCCTCTGCTTTTTACAAACGGTTCAAATCTCCCGTTCTGTCTAAAGATGAGACAGTAAATAACGTCGAAAACCTCGGAAATGGATGCATGCATGGCGATGCACGAGACATGCATCACCTGCCAGATAATTCAGTGGCTTTAGTCGTCACCTCTCCACCTTATTTTGTTGGCAAAGAGTACGAACTAACAGTTAATGACGAAACACAAGAGAACCATATTCCAGCTTCTTACATTGAGTATCTTTCAATGCTTCGTGATGTTTTCGCTGAGTGTTCAAGAGTGTTAGAACCAGGCGGACGTATTGCAGTTAATGTTGCCAACTTAGGACGTAAGCCTTACCGCAGCCTTTCTTCAGATGTAATACGGATCCTTCAGGACGACTTAGGTCTTCTCTTACGAGGGGAAGTGGTGTGGCAAAAAGCTGAAGGAGCAACTGGCTCTGTCGCGTGGGGATCTTTTCGAAAAGCCGCCAATCCAGTCTTAAGAGACATGACCGAGAGGGTGATTATTGCGAGCAAGGGTCGGTTTGACCGTGCTCAAACAAGCAACGATCGTGAAAGTAAAGGTCTGCCGCATGAAAGTACTATCACGACAGACGAATTCATGGAAGCCACTCTTGATGTCTGGCGCATAGATGCCGAATCAGCCAACCGAGTTGGGCACCCCGCACCATTTCCAGTTGAACTCCCTCGGAGACTTATTGACCTCTATACATACAGAGAAGACCTTGTACTCGATCCTTTTATGGGTTCTGGCACAACGCTTGTTGCAGCTATAAGAGCCGGGAGGCGGCCTGTCGGATACGACCTTGAAAGAGAATATGTTGACTTGGCATCTACACGGGTAGAACAAGAAAGGGAAAGAGTCGCAGAAGGCAAGTTAGCTGCTTGGCGTCGCAGAGATTTAGCAGAGTCCGGAAGCCAAGTTCAATTCTTCACTGACGAAACCGCACTCGAAACCGCAGAACATGTTCTTGATCGCGCCAATGAGATGGGTAAAAAAGCGACAGACATCGCAGCCAACATTCTGGAATCTTCCGGATTTGAAATAGTCAAAGAGAAAGCAACATGCAGAAAACTTGGTGTGAGTTTCCCCTTTTTAGTCACCGACCAAGCTGAAGGTATTCAATGGTACGTCGAAGTTTCTGGAGCGTTTACAACAGCTCGACCTGGTATGAGAAGAGCAGACGTTCTATGGAAGACATTAGGCAGAGCTCACGTTTTAGCCTCCGACCCCTCAGAGAACCCACGTCTACTTATCCTTACTTCACATTTACCTCGTCTCGGAAGCGAAGGAGATCGGGCATTAAGAGCAGTGGGTGGTTCAGGATTCTTTGATGCAATAGAAATGTTTGATGATGAAGCGGTTGATCGACTGACTCACTATGCAAAGGTCGCTCCTGACCGTCCTGTTCCCGGATTCTGGACTGAACAAGATATTGCCAACAAGTTTGCCTAGACTCCTGATTTCGTTAAAAGTCCACTTGGTGAGCAGAATGGGTCATTACACAGAAGGAATTTCATGAACGATAGCTGGCCTAAACAAGATGCCCTTAAGCATGATGACCTAGAGATCTCATGGCTTGATTGGGGAGGGGATGGAGATCCTTTGGTTCTGCTTCATCCAAATGGGTTTTGTGCCGGGATATACGACCCATTAGCAAAACAACTCAAATCTTCTTTCAGGGTTGTCGCTGTGGACCTAAGAGGCCACGGGTTAAGCGAGTTTGTTGTAGATGAGAACAAACTTGGTAATGACGATATGGCTTCTGATGTTCTAGCGATAACTAATCATTTAAATTTTGAAAGTTTCTATCTGCTGGGTGTCTCACTCGGAGGAGGGGTAGCTATTGAAACTGCAGCTCTCGCCAAAGAAAGAGTAAAAGGGCTCATACTTATCGAAGCAATAGCTATGCCTATTGTGGATGATGCGAGTCATGAACAGTTCTCTAAACAACCTCGAGGTTCTCACCCCCTTGCCGTAGGTGCACGTAAACGTCGAGTTGTATGGCCTGATCGATCTACAGTTATCGAATCTTATGGATCCCGCCCACCTCTAAATAGTCTCGCTAAGGAAGCGTTAGAAGCGTATGTGCATTGGGGTTTTAAAAATAGAGAAGACGGTCAAATTGAACTCGCCTGTGACCCGGAAACTGAAGCAATAATCTTTGATTCAAATCGTCACGGGCCCATAGAAAGTTTCAAGAAATTATCCGACGTTGAATCTCCGAGTTCAGTTCTATACGGATCGGAGAGTGATCTCAGCCCCGCATGGTTCGAAAAGCAAGCAGAAATGCTCGGGGTGCAAGCAGAGAGAATTGACGGATCACATTTCTTCCTCTTTGAGGATATTCACCGAGCAGAAAAAATTATCCGGTCCCATTTCCTGAGGAGTAGCGATGAATAACGAAAATCGGCATCCCGTAGAACTATCAAATGAGGTGATTGACTCGGGAAGAGTTGATGGACAACCGGTCAATCGCTTTAATCAACAATTAACAGAAATAGACGACGGAATTGCGGTGGTGGAATCTTTTTCTCATTGTTGGATACAAAAAACAGAAGAAGGACTGGTTTGTATTGACGCTAGTGGCCCACAAGCAGGCACGGCAGTAGTTGAATCCATAAGAAGATGGTCAACGGACCCAATGCACACTTTGATTTACACGCATGGCCACATAGATCATGTCGGAGGAAGTGGAGCTTTCCTTTCAGATTCAAAAGAACGCAAACACAACTCACCAAATGTTGTAGCGCATGAAGGTGTTCTGCCTCGTTTTGATCGTTACCGAAAAACAAATGGATGGAATTCAATCATCAATAGACGGCAATTTGGCGGTATTCGCCCTATTGCAAATTTTGGTTTAGGGAAAAGCTTGCCAAAATTTCTTCCAGATGAAGTAGTTGAGCCTGATCAAACCTACCGAGACCAGTTAGCGATGACAGTTGGAGGACGGGACTTTGAATTAAGGCATGCTCGAGGAGAAACAGATGACCACACTTGGATTTGGGATCCTAAAACTAAAGCGGTGTATGCCGGGGATTTCGTTACATGGGTTTTTCCAAATGCAGGTAACCCACAAAAAGTTCAACGGTATCCAATTGAATGGGCTGCGGCTATGCGGGAAATGTTAGAAGTTGGTGCTGAGAAAATATACCCCGCACATGGTTTACCTATAGTAGGAAGAAGTCGAGTTGAGCAGGTATTGGGAGATATCGCCGAAGCCTTAGAGCATTTAGCAGACGCGACTCTGGAACTAATGAATGAAGGGGCCACACTGGATCACATCATTCATGAAGTTGCTTTACCAGAACATCTAAAAGAAAAACCCTGGCTAGCTCCCCAATACGATGAACCAGAATTTGTTGTCCGGAATGTTTACCGCCAATTTGGGGGCTGGTGGGATGGAAACGCAGCAAATTTGAAACCAGCTCCGCACGCGCTGCTATCTCAAGAAATAGTTCAGATTGCTGGGTCGGTGGAAGTGCTAATTGGCCGCGCTCAAGAAGTTGCTGAAAGCGGCGATCTTCGCCTGGCTTGCCACTTAATAGAGATGGCAGTAGCAGCAGAACCCCTTCACGAAGGAGCGCATCGGGCAAGAGCAGAAATTTATTGGCATCGAAGAGCAGCAGAGCGTTCATTAATGTCCAAAGGAATCTTTGCTTCAGCGGCAAGAGAATCTGAAGCTGTTTTTGGTGAAGAAACAGATCAGAAATCCATGCGTTCCAGACCAGAAAAATAAGTCCCTAACTTAAGTGAATACAGCCGTCCTTTATTTCAGGTGCAGGAATCAAGTCGTTTAGTAGAAGGTATGAAGTGGCTAGGCCAGGAGCGGGATCAGTTAACTGAAGGGCGGAAGCGAAGTGAGCTGCGAGACTAACCCCGATAGAACTTTCAAGTAACGACGTGACTACAACGTCGATTCCAGAAGCTCTCGCTAAATCAGTTACTTGAGTAGAGGGAACAATTCCACCGATAGCGGATGGCTTTACGATTATGCAGTCCACCGCTTCGCGCTCAATAAGAGTTTCAACAGCTTCAATATTCAGAGCAGTTTCATCAGCGGCTATAGGCACTCCACAAGCGTTTCTCACTTCTCGTAATTGCTCTATGCCGGAAACTGGCTCTTCAAGGAATTCAATTGAAAGATCTTGGAGTTGATTCACGTTTGCTATCGCTTCGCTAACGCTCCAAGCCCCATTTGCATCCAGTCGAATGGAAATGTTTGAATTCGCGGCTTCCCTCACTGCATTTATTCGAGAAAGATCTTCGTTGAATGACCTAGCCCCAATCTTTAGTTTCAGTGAACTAAATCCGTCATCGACAATTTGCTTAACGTTTACAGCAAGTTCTGATGGAGTTTCACCATTTACGAGAATGGAGACTGGAACCTTCAAAGAACTTTCTGGATTTAGATAGTGGCATAAATATTTCTCTTGCTGTTTGGCTTTTAGATCAAAGAGGGCTCCTTCAATGGCAGCTCGTGCAGTTGGAATTAAAGGAGGAGAGTTCTGATCCTCGGTATGCAGCCAGTTCCAAATCGCCTCTTCAGTTTCGTCGATTGTTTCATCAGCGAAACCAACCATTGGACAAGCTTCGCCAACGCCAGTATTCCCATCTGAGTCTTTAATTGTGAGGATGACGGTAGGGCGTTCAGTAAAGGTTCCTTTGGCAGTCACAACAGGTGCCCTGTATTTCAATAAATGCCTGCTCACCTCGGCATCAGTAATCAAGTTCATTGATGCTCCACTAAAAATGAACAAATAGCGTCATTCAGCGCAGGAAGATTTTCTAAATGAACGGCATGACCAGCATCAGGAATCACTGATATAGAACTTTCCTTAAACTTTGCCGACATCTTCATAGCAATACGACGAAATTTAGAATCCTCTTCTCCAACTACTAATAAAGTATCGGCAACAACAAGATCTAAGCTTTGCCATAACGAGGGCTGAACTCCTGTTCCGGCACCACGGAGACTCGCAGCTAACCCCTCCGCATCATTGGTAAGGCGCTGCTGGCGTTGTTCTTCAAGAATCGCTGGATCAAGTCTTTGTTGTGAAGCAAAGAGCGGTTGTTGCATCCAACTGTCAACAAAATTTTCAACACCATCTTCGATGATCTGATCTGCGAGATCATTGTCGGATCTTTGCCGCGATCTTCTTTCATTTGGATCTGATAAGCCAGGGGAGGAGCTCACTAGAATCAATTTATTTACAGTTTCCGGGTAGGTAACTGCAAAACCTAAAGCCAGTCTTCCGCCCATTGAATACCCAAGTAGATCCACCTCTTCAAGATCTAAATGAGTGAGAAGATCCTTCAAAAGTCTTACCGTTTCTTCAAAACCGTGTAGAGATAAGTCATCTAAAAGCCCGGTTTGTCCATGACCAGGTAGATCAATCAAATAAATTGTTCGTTCTTCAGAAAGACATTTCGCTAGAGGCAGCATTGTTTCGGCACTGCCGGTAAAGCCATGAAGAATAACTAGAGGTTGCCCTGAACCGACTTGTTGAAAAGAGAGTTGGTTACTCATATCAATAAGGCTTCAGCCACTCTTTGCGCAGCTAATCGGTGAATCTCCACATTCTTTTCCGCATCAACCAAAGCATGAATTATGTGGACGCCCGGACGACCGACCGAAGCATTCAGCGCAGAAGAGAGTTCATTCTGGTTAGTTACCTGATGAACATCCGTTTCAACTAGCGACCCTAAATTCTGAATATTCAAATCATGTGGGGTATGAAATAAGCGCTGATAATCAACTTCTGGAGAACCAGAAATAGGAAGAAAGGAAAAAATTCCTCCGCCGTTGTTGTCGGCGACAACCACCGTGAGGTTTAGCCCTAGACGATGAGCGGATATAAGTCCACTCAGATCATGAAGAAGGGTCAAATCTCCAACGAACAAGACCGTAGGGGATTTCATTCCGCACGCTACTCCAACAGCAGTAGATACTTGTCCGTCAATTCCATTAACGCCACGATTAGCAAAAATATTAAGATGCTTTGAGTTGGTGGCTAGGAATGTGTCCAAGTCTCTTATCGGCATAGAGTTCCCTACGACCAAAGAGGCAGTAGACGGTAGCTGTTGAGAAAGAATTTTCACAATCATCGGATCGCAAAAATCAGATTCATCAACTATTTCCTCTAGGACACCTGCAGCAATTGAATCAGCCTGCTTCCATCGATCAATCCAGTCATCTGAAAAGTGCGGCGACCTTGAAACCAACTTCGCCCAATCGCCCGGGTGAGCGTCAATTCGACCGGTAACCGCTCCAACTGGATCTGGATGTCGACCAATATGATCAACAGTTAGAACTTGCTGTGGAGAGTTCCGTTCCAGCCATAATCGATACGGTTTAGAAGTAGGAAGGCCACCAAGTTGAACCACTAGATCGGGTATTTCAATGTCCGCCCAGGGGGAATTAAATAAGAGATCTCCTGTCGCGATGATATGAGAGTTTTCTGTATGAGGACCCCGTCTAAGCCCGGACGCCGGATCCGCAATCAGTGGCCATCCCAAACTTCTTGAAAGATTAGCAATTGCGGAAACTTCCTCAGATTTGAGATCCATTGGTCCCGCTACGAGAAGTCCATGTTCAACATCTGGCAATTCAAAACTACTTATTTCTGTTCTAGGTGCCGGGATCTTTGGAGTGAAATCTTCAGGTGGTAAAAACTCCGGAGGCTCTAAAGGTTCTCTAAGAGGCCAGTTAATATGCACCGGCCCTGGATGCGGACTAGAGGATGCTTCCACAGCGGAGCAAGCCAGATCAAGCGAATCTGAGATTGATTCCTCTCCGACTACTTTGGCTTGATGAAACCAGCGGACATGTGTTCCATAAAGGTTCACTTGATCAATCGTCTGTGGTGCCCCTCTGTCTTGAAGCTCTGGCGGCCTATCAGCTGTCAAAATTATTAATGGCACCCCACTGTGGAATGCTTCAACAACTGCAGGTAAATAGTTAGCGGCGGCGGTTCCTGAAGTGCAAATCAAAGCAACTGGTCTTTTAGTAGATTTTGAAAGCCCCAACGCGAAGAAAGCTGCAGATCGCTCATCAAGATGTACGGAAATTTCAAGCCCTTCAGTTCGATCTGCAGAAACCACCAAAGGTGTGGATCGAGAACCAGGAGATACTACAACGTGATGAACTCCTGAAGCCTGTAGTTGAGCGAAGAAAGCCCGTAAAGATTCGTACATACTTGTTGGGTTTGCGTCAACCATGGCGTTGTCCTTCCGAGGTAAGAATCGGACCAAGTAAAGCACTCAACTTGATATCTGTCTCGAGCAGTTCCCGGTCAGGATCTGAACCTTCAACAACCCCTGCTCCTGCGTAAAGAGTGGCGGTGTTGTCAGTGATTAGAGCTGATCGTAAAGCCACTCTGAACTCTCCATTGCCAGATGAATCAAACCATCCCACGGGACTAGCAAACCAGCCTCGATCTAATTCTTCGTACTCTGAGCGCAGAAGGGAAGAAGGGGCAACTGGATAACCCGAAACAGCGGGCGTTGGATGCAGAGCACTAACGATGTCTAAGAGGTGAATATCTGTAGTTAGTTCTGCAGTTATAGGAGTGAATAAATGTTGGATGCCGTGCAATTTCAGTAACTCAGGGTGGGACGGATGTTGAGTTTTTACGCCAAGAGCGCCCAATGCTGAATCAATGGCTTCAACTACAACACTGTGCTCCGATTGTTCTTTAGGGCTTGTAATTAGTCCTTGACCAAGGATCGAATCAGTGGCTGGTTCCGGATGACGGGGAGCAGAACCTGCTAAAGCAGCCGTATACAATTTCCCGTCTTCAACTGCTACTAAACGCTCAGGTGTAGCAGCAACAAAAGAGACATCATCGATACTGACACCAAAAGTGACACAAGCAGGATAAAGGTTACGCAGTGTTGAGAAGAGTTCTGTTAGATCAGGCGATGCAGGAACACTAATAGACCGACAAGGAACAGCTTTTGTGATATTGCCGGCACGTATGTTCTCCAAGGCTTTCTTCACCAATCGGCGATAATGCGATCTAGAGCGAGAAGAAGACCACAAAGCAGGGTCCACTTCTTTTGGAGTTAAAGGAAGGGGAGGGCTTGTGTTCGGAAGAGTTTCCAAAAAACTATTGATCGTGATAAGCCAACTTTTCCCATTTTTTCTTACAACTTGTATGGCGGGAAGGGTAATTCGTCCTGCGCCCAGAGGTTTCCATGATTCATTAAGATTCTTCTCCTCAAAGGAGAAGCCAGCAGCGACACGGGGAAGAGGTGCTTCTTTCGGTCCCTCCACAGACATGTCTTTAAATAATTGATCAGCGAACGTAACTGCATCAGTGAATCGATCAGATCCACTTACGCGATGGGTGGCAGCGCAACCAATCCCAACCCAAGACGACTCCTCGTCTGGGTTCTCCCAGAACCATCGTTGTTCACTTTGTGGAAAAGATTGGAACCAAGACAATGGGTCACAAGCCGGTCCATCTGGTATCTCGACCGTTGAAGCCGTCAAAAGAAAGTTAGCAGAATCCTTGTTGATTAGTGCCATGTGCAGGTAACCACCAAGTCTTCGGTAATTGACGGACGGAGAGTTTCAGCGAGAGAGTGATACTCGCCATCTTCAGCTTTCTCTAACGCGCGAGTAACTAAGGTTCGATAAAAATGTTGCGCAACTAGCCGTGTGACTGCAGGTAGGAGAGTGTGGACGACATCTACAAGGTCTTCTTGAGAGTCATTAAGTCCCCGTATATGGTCGTCAAACAGTTCTATAGCTTTATCGGTAATGTCATCAATATTTTCTGCGTGTTCTGAAGCTAAAGCGACTAACTCTTCAAGAGGAACTCCCGCGTTACTTATTGCTAACCCAGCCCGCACCATCGCTACAGCACTTTCATTAAATCGGGGCGAACCTTTCACAATCACTGGTTGAAGTAGCCCATTGTCACAAAGCAAAGTAACTAGACCTTCCGGCACACCTGCTTGCTTAGCAACGTCAGAGCGACTTAACGCTGGCACAGAGTTCACTAACGGATGAAGTTCTTCGCCTCTTCCCTCAGAGAGTTCAGAAATTTGAGAAAGCGTGAGCCCAGCATCAGCTAATCGACGAATTTCAGTGAGTCGGTCAAGATGCTTTGAAGAATATTCACTATGGCGTCCAATTCGTTCAGGCGGCTCAAGTATTCCGATTTTCTGGTAATACCTCACCGTGTCTACGCTCAATCCGGCTTCAGAAGCTAAAGCGTCAACTCGGAATGAAACATAATTTTCAGCCATAAAACCATTATAGGAGTAATTACTCTCAAAGTAGTTACTCTTATATGTAGGTGGTGTTCACTATCTACCTCAGAACATGCGACGATAGAGATATGAATTCTTCTATAGAACCGGTTGACTACATTGCCCGCACACGCGAGCAGTATTCAGCACTCGGCTATCAACCCTATGAGTGGGCAGAAAGGCCGGATCCCCCAGCATGGGTACCGTTAACCAAACCACTAGAAGAATCACGCATACTGCTACTTGGTTCAGGCGGAGCATACAAACGAGGTCAGGTAGCTTTCCATTGGAAAGACGACACCGGTATTCGCCTAATACCCAGCGACCAACCCGCTACTGATGTGCGAGTCACCCACTTCGCCTACGACCTTGAACCCGCACGCTCAGACCCAAATATCGTTTTCCCCTTAGATCGTCTCAATGAACTCGTACAAGAAGGATTCATCAAATCTTTGACACCACAGTCACTTGCATTCATGGGAGGCATCTACTCCGTAAGACGAACAGAAGAAGAACTAATCCCAGCCCTCATCAAAGAAATAGAGGCAATGGAAATAGAAATAGATCTCGCTCTGTTAGTGCCAGTTTGACCGGTATGTCACCAGACCGTGGGTTTGGTTGCAAGAGCTTTAGAAGAAACAGGAATATCTACATTGGTTCTAACCGCGGCACACAGCATCACAAAAGCGGCAAACCCCCCAAGAGCAACTTATGTTGATATGCCCTTGGGTTACACCGCAGGCAAACCGCATGACCAAGAATTTCAGAAACAGTTACTCCGCAGTGCTTTAACTTTAGGAACGTCAATAGAGTCCCCAGGAACGATCGTAGATACTGGAATCAAATGGTCAGAAGATCCTTCTTGGAAAGACACAGCATCAAGCGGACTCAACAATGGAGTGGTTTCCGCAGAAGGTGACACTCGAAGCGAACGAGTGGATGTCCCTCAATATCAAAGCGAAGAAGATCGCCAGGCAGCAGAAAACTAGAACCAAGGTTCTAGATCTAATAAATAGAAAGAAAGTAAATGCCAATTCATCCTGAAGTCGAAAAATATCTAGAGAACAGCAGACAACTGCAAATACCTTTGAAGACGTTAGCCAAACTAGTTATCACCAAGCCGGTCACTGTTCTCAAACTTCTCAAATCAAGAGACTCACTAGAAGATCTGACCGGAATCACTCCAGAAGTAGTGCGCTACTACTACGAGTCTGTATCTCGGCCAGGGCCAGAAGTTCATTCCGTTGAAGACAAAGAAATACAAGAAGGCATTCCAATACGAATTTATCGACCAAAGGAATCCTCGGAGCCTTTGCCTGCAATCGTTTATTTCCATGGAGGCGGCTGGGTAATCGGAAGCTTAAACACTCATGATGAAACTTGCCGGTCTATGGCTAATGCAATAGGCGCAGTCGTGGTATCAGTTGACTACCGATTAGCTCCTGAACATCCGTTTCCAGCAGCACCTCAGGATTGCTATGCCGCAACCTGCTGGGTGGCGGAAAATGCACAGGAACTCGGCATAGACCCATCACGTCTAGTAGTCGCAGGAGACAGCGCTGGAGGGAACCTCGCCGCAGTAGTAGCACAAATAGCCCGTGAAGAGAAAAAACCAGAAATCATCTTTCAAGCCTTGATCTATCCCGCAGTAGACATTGATTTAGATCGATGGCCCTCTTATGAAGAAAACGCAAACGCACCCATACTTACTACAACTTCAATGAAATGGTTCCTCCAGCATTATGTTGGTACAACGCTTCTTACCGATGATCCTCTTGCCGCCCCAATAAGAGCAAAAGACTTTAGCGGCCTTCCTCCTTGCTATATCGCAACAGCAGAATTTGATCCGCTACGCGATGAAGGAATGGCATACGCAAACGTGCTAGCTGAAGCTGGGGTCACAGTAGAAGCTAAATGTTTTGATGGCCTAGTTCATGGGTTCTCTTCGCTAGCTCCAGATTTAGAAATCGCGAAAAAAGCGCGTGACGAAATTTTTGAAGCGATAAAGAAAGCAGTTACTGCGTAGAGGAAAACTTGAAGATACTTTTTGTTTGTACCGGCAACATTTGCCGATCGGCGATGGCCGAATCATTATTTAATCATCATGCTGAGCAGCAAGGTTTAGCAATGAAAGCGCACTCTTCAGGAACCGACGCAATTCCCGGCAATCAAGCCACAGATCTTGCTATTGAAGTGTTAGCAGAACGAAATATCGACCTTGCAAACCATAAAGCACAAACTTTGACCTCTCATCAAATAATGGATTCAAACATTGTCATAGCAATGACCCGTCAACACGAAGCAGCAGTAGCAAAAAAAGATCCGCAAGCTCGATCACGGACTTTCCTTGCAGGCGAGATACCGCGTATTGGTAACCAAATGGGTCCATTAGGTTCAGCAGAGATAAAAGAATGGTTAATGACTTTGCACAAAGCCCGAGGAGGACACATGACTTCCGGACGCTTAAGTGACGAAATCTCTGACCCTTGGGGTTACCCAAAAGATGTTTATGAACAAACAGCAAGAAAATTAGAGAGCTACATTCTTCATATAGTTCGACTCTTGAATGAATAATCAGAGATCAATAGTCCAACCAGCGCTAATCTTAAGGTGTGTCTGATCGCGTTCGTTTTGCTCCATCCCCAACGGGGTTCCTGCACGTAGGTAGTGCGCGCACAGCTTTATTTAACTGGCTTCATGCTCGTTCCACTGGGGGGACGTATGTACTCCGAATAGAAGATACAGATGCTGAACGTAATCGTCCGGAGATGACCGAAGGCTTGTTAGCGGAATTAGAGTGGCTCGGTCTTACGTGGGATGAAGGACCGTTCTACCAATCTCAACAAAAAGAAAGACATCGAGAAGTCGTTCAAGACCTTTTAGATAAGGAGTTGGCTTATCTATGTGACGCAGACAACGAACCCGTGAAAGGCAACCAAATCAAAGATGGTTTAGCCGTTCGTTTCAGAATGCCTCAAGGAGAAATTATTGAATTCGAAGACGTGGTGAGAGGGACCGTCTCTTTCGCTACCGATGACCTTGAAGATTTTGTAATTTGGCGATCAAACGGAACACCAATGTTTCTGCTCGCCAACGCAGTAGATGACGCCGACATGGGTATAACACATGCGATACGGGGAGAAGATCTTCTCTCGGGGGTTCCCAAAGTTATCTTGCTACTTAACGCTATGGGAGCAGAACAACCGACTTATGCCCATTTACCACTCTTAGTAAATGAACAACGTAAGAAACTTTCAAAACGAAGAGACGATGTATCGATCGCAGATTACCGCGAACGCGGCTACCTCCCCGAAGCAATGGTTAATTACCTCGCTCTTCTTGGTTGGGGTCCACCTGATGACGTTGAGATACGACCATTAGAGGAAATTGTTGAACTATTCGCGATAGAAGATGTAAATAAGGCTGCAGCTTTTTTTGATTTGAAAAAACTTGAGTTTGTTAATGCAACACATCTTCGTGATCTAGAAAAAAATGATTTCATTGAAAGAGCAAAACCATGGATTGAAGGTGACGCAACACCATGGACATCGGACAATTTCAACCAAGACCGCTATTTGAAGATGGTTGATTTAGTGCAAGAAAAACTTCGAACTCTTTCAGATCTACCGCGTTTTGTTGATTTCATTTTTCTAGAAGAACCAGTTGAAGATCCTGACTCATGGAATAAAGCAATGGTGAAAGCCCCATTCGCCAGCGAAATGCTTGACGGCACATTCAAAGCATTAACTGATTGTGAATGGCACACCGAAACAATCAAAGAAGCAGTCACTGAAGTCGGAGAAAGTTTAGGAATAAAACTCGGTAAAGCCCAGGCGCCCATTCGGGTAGCTATCACTGGAAGAACTGTAGGACCACCATTGTTTGAAGCAATAGCCCTTTGCATGGACCGCCAGACAGTGCTTGATCGAATCGCTCGGGCTCGGTCCCGTTTGTAGGAGGATTCGTGCCACTTGTCCTAACCAAGGCATTAAAGTGGTCGCTTCGGTGGGTGCCGATCCTGCTCATTTGGTTCTTAGCAATAAGTATCATTTATTTTGGAATCACTTACCTTCAAGTGTGGATGGCTTCTGGATCGGATAATTCTGCAGATGGCGCCGACGCAGCAGTAGTCCTAGGCGCTGCCCAATACAACGGTGAACCATCACCCGTCTTTGCCGCACGGCTTGATCGAGCGTATGACCTATATGCCGACGGACTAGTACAAATAGTTATAACCACTGGATCAAACCAACCCGGTGATCTATTCACACAAGGAAAAGCAGGGTACGACTATCTCCGAACAAAAGGAATTCCTGATGAACATTTAGTAGTGATCGTAGATGGGTCAAGCACCTATGAAGAACTAGCAGCCACTTCCCGCCAAATAGCTCGATTCGGAATAAAGACCGTTGTTTTAGTATCTGACTCGTATCACACATTCAGGCTTCGCCAAATTTCTAACGAAGTAGGGCTAGATGCCACAGTCGCTCCTACCTCTGGAAAAGCAGGGTTTACTCACTTGATGCGGGAAACATTTGCTGCCGGTTTAGGTCGTATTTTCGGTTATCGCCGGCTTGATGCTAGATAGTGGTGGTGGCTAATAGTCCAGACCGGTTACGCTTATTGAGCCTTCAAGGTGAATTTTCGGAGGTGGTGTAATTGGCAACACAACTGGTTCTGGTCCAGTTATTAGGGGTTCGAGTCCTCTCCTCCGAGCAAGAGGCGGCAAGAAACACTG
>Ga0207993_1000063_pt1 | contig 42343 bp, 39 predicted proteins | sample ETN01SmetaG_2_FD_185791 | JGI IMG/M metagenome (GOLD analysis project Ga0207993, IMG submission 185791) | Marine microbial and viral communities from oxygen minimum zone, Eastern Pacific Ocean - ETNP2014F12-01SV265 (SPAdes) (version 2) | ecosystem: Environmental > Aquatic > Marine > Oceanic ...
AATACCTGATAATGCAGTTGATTACACTGGGCAATCTGAAGTTGTTATCAGCATTGAGGACAATGTTTTTCATGATCGCGTAATTACTGTCTCTGTTGGCACGAACATCACTTGGGTGAATAACGGTCGTAACCGGCACAATGTGATGCCTTCACTTGAGGAAGGCGAATCCGGATGGTTTCTCGGATTGAATGAAGATCTGTTTGATGAAGCTGGTTCCTCTTCTTTGCGATTCGAACAAGGTGGCTACTTTCCTTATTTCTGTACTTTTCACGGCACCGCCACCCGCGGTCAAACGGGTCAAATTTTTGTGATTGCAGGCTGAGGTCGTTCTCTCTCTGCCAGATGTTCTAAAGTAAAGGGCATGAAAACTCACAAAATTTTTGCAATCATTTTTTCATTGGCTTTTATAGCTTCAAGTTGTGGAGGGAGTGACTCTTCTTCTGAGTCAGCTGAAGTGGTTGAAACCACTGCTGCCGCGGCTGAAACTACAGCTGCCGCAGTTGAAACTACAGCTGCCGCAGTTGAAGAAAGCGAGTCGGACGATGGCGTCGATTTGGATTCTCGGGCGGCACTTACAGCTTTAATTGACGCGATTACCGGAGAAGAGCTCGGTTTCGTTAATTCAGACTATTCAGAATGCATTGTTGATGCCGTGTCTGAAGCTTCTGGTGATGACTATGTAACAATGTTGGGAAATGCTTCCACTGACGACGAAGCCTATTCAATGGAATTTGAAGAGGCTGCTATCGCGTGTATTTCGTTTCTTTCCGATGAAGAGTTTGAAATACTCGCCGGAGGCGCTGGAGATGCTTTACCTGATGCTTTGAGGGTTCCAGATGACTACGGCACCATTCAGGATGCGGTTGATAATGCGGCACCTGGTGATCTGATTCTTATCGCTCCTGGCACTTACTATGAGTCAGTAATCGTAGAAACCGATGATTTGGTGATTCGTGGATTAGACCGAAATGAAGTCATTATTGACGGCGAACATGAGCGGCCTAATGGTTTCATAGTGTTCTCGAACGGTGTAGCGATAGAGAACTTGACTGTTCATTCACATACTTCTAATGGAGTTTTCTTTACTGGTGACTACGGAACAGACATTATTGTTGATGGCTATCGCGCTTCGTACGTAACGGCTTACAACAATGGGCTTTACGGCATTTACGCATTCAATGCCCAGAACGGTGTTTTTGAACACAGCTATGGAAGTGGGCACCCTGACTCTGGTTTCTACATCGGTCAATGTAATCCTTGCAACGCTGTAATCGACAACGTAATTAGCGAACACAATGCTCTTGGATATTCAGGAACTAACGCTAGCGACAACATTGTGATCATGAATTCTATTTTCAGGCACAACCGTCTAGGTGTTGTCCCTAATACTCTTGATTCAGAAGAATTAGCACCGCAAGGAAATATCACCGTTGTAGGGAACCTTGTTACCGATAACGGCAACGAAGAGACTCCTCGCCGCAGTGCTGATTGGGACATAGGTTTTGGTGTCGGTATTGTTGCCGCCGGAGGTAACGACAACTTGATCGTTCGAAATCGAGTAGAAAACAACTCTTATGCTGGTATCGCCTTGTCAATTTTCTTTGATCAGAACCTTTGGGAAGCTAACGGCAACACTGTTATAGAAAATGTTGTTTCTGGCAGTGAATTCGATTTAGCTTACGTATCAATTGTTGAAGAAGATGGAACCTACGGCTCAAAAGGAAACTGTTTCTCCGACAACACTTTCACTACTTCTGCGCCTGCAGATATTGAAACATTCATGCCGTGTGACGGAGAAGCAACGAACACTACTGATACTGGTATCCCAAATCCTGACGCTAACGTCGGCGATGGGTTTGGCACAGTAGATTATGACACGATGCCTGCTCCTAGCGAACAGCCATCAATGCCGGATGCTGACACTGCTGAAGGGGTGCCCGCAGGGCCGCCACCATCAATTGATATTGATAGCATCGGTGTCCCTTCTGCAGAGTGATCTCTCAGGCGGGTAACCGCCTACTACAACTTTCAGTAATCGCGGCCCTGACTATAGGGCTGTGGTTTCTGATCGCTAGGTCGGACAGTCCATCACTTAATACCGCCCCTCCGGAGCTTTTCTTAAGAAGCGGTGGTGAGGGAACAACCATGGCGTCAAACGAACGTTCGTTTAGTCTGTCTAATCGAGCTATGGGTTTACCGGAGCGCATCAGATTTGCCGCTGGGGATGTTCCATTTGAGCACATTTGGAGCATGGAAGATGGGCTCGGAGATTCGAGAAATGGGAACAGTTGCTTGGGTTGTCACATAAACAACGGGCGCTCTGTCGCTCCAGACGGATTAGTAAGAGCCTCTGGGCCGACACTCATGGTGAGCCTCGGTGTTGACGATTCAGGGGCGATGATTCCTCATCCTGAAATTGGGCTTCAGCTTCAAGACCAAGGGGTTTCTAAAGAAGGTTCATTAACTGTTACGTGGGAAGAATCATCAGGAACGATGGGTGACGGAACTTCATTTTCGCTACGCAAACCGATAATTCAAGTAGATTCTTTAGACCTTGATTCAGTATTTACTTCTCTCCGCGTAGCTCCCCCTGTTTTTGGAGGAGGGCTCCTCGAAGCTATTCCTGCTTCTGATATTTTGCTAGGAGCAGATCCATATGATCAAGATGCTGATGGCATCTCCGGTCGAATAGCTGAGTTCGACGGGGAGATTGGAAGATTTGGGTGGAAAGCGCAAGAACCGACAATTCTTAGTTTTACTGAAAGTGCTTTTACTGAAGACCTTTCACTTGACTATGAACGAGCTGCTGAACTTTTCGGTTTTAATTTCTTAGAAGACACTGCTTTTTATACGTCTACCGTGGCAGTGCCGGCTTTACGGGGACACGATGACCCCAATATACAAATGGGAGCTGCTTGGTTTGAACAGATCGGTTGTGCTGGTTGCCACCGGACAACGCCATGGGTTACCGGTAATCATGAAGTACGAGCTCTTTCTAACCAAATGATTATTCCTTTTACAGACCTCTTGTTACATGACATGGGACCAGGTCTAGATGATGGGCTGGTTCAAAAAGGGGCCGGGAGTTCTGAATGGCGTACTCCCCCTCTCTGGGGTATTGGCTTAACAAGTACGGTTGGGCACGAACACTATTTACACGACGGTCGGGCGCGGACGCTAGAGGAAGCAATTCTTTGGCATGGCGGTGAAGCACAATCTTCCAGAGATGCTTACGCTGATCTCTCTTCTAGTGACCGGGCATTGATTCTGGGCTTCCTAAAAGCTCTCTAACTGATATCTATCTAATCGGCCTATCCTAAATAGAAGTATTTAAGTTGTGAGGAAATAAATGTCACCCAAAACGCTGAGCCAAAAAGTATGGGATCGTCACGTTGTTCATTCAAGTGATGGGCAACCTGATTTGTTATTCATTGACCTGCACCTCATTCATGAAGTCACTTCACCACAAGCTTTTGATGGTCTACGCATGGCGAACCGCAGCGTTTACCGTCCCGATCTAACTATCGCTACAGAAGACCACAACGTACCTACTGAGAATATTGATCAGCCCATAGCTGATCCAATTAGTCGTACTCAAATTGAAACCTTGCGAAAAAATTGTGAAGAGTTCGGAATTCGACTTTTCCCCATGGGTGATCCAGGGCAAGGGATCGTTCACATTATTGGACCTGAACAGGGGCTTACGCTACCCGGTATGACAGTGGTCTGCGGGGACAGCCATACCAGCACTCATGGTGCTTTCGGGGCTTTGGCATTCGGTATAGGCACAAGTGAGGTTGAGCATGTATTAGCTACTCAAACTCTTCCCCAACAAAAGCCTGGCGCTCTCGCAGTAACGGTTAATGGTTCTCTTCCTCAAGGCAGCACAGCCAAAGATGTGATTCTTGCCATCATCGGGAAACTCGGAACTGGAGGCGGCATTGGCTACATCATTGAGTACCGAGGAAGCGTAATTGAAAACCTTTCCATGGAGGGAAGGATGACTGTTTGCAACATGTCAATTGAAGCTGGAGCTAAAGCCGGCTTGATCGCTCCTGACGAAACAACTTTTGAGTATCTAAAAGGACGATTGCATGCTCCAAGCGAAAGCGACTGGGACCTCGCTGTGGAAGACTGGCTTTCTTTATCAACTGACAAAGACGCAGAGTTTGATAAAGAGGTGATCCTTGACGGATCTGAAATAGTTCCGCATGTGTCTTGGGGAACTAATCCTGGTCAGGTCATACCAATAACTGATGTAGTGCCGGCTCCTGATTCTTTTGAAGACCCTGTCCAACGTGAATCTGCTGAAAGAGCCCTTGAATACATGGGGCTCTCCTCTGGTACGCAAATGCGTGATATCAAAGTTGACACCGTTTTTATTGGTTCATGCACTAATGGCCGCATTGAAGACCTCCGAGCAGTTGCTGAAGTCGCTAAAGGGCGAAAAGTAAGTGAGGGAACGAGAACTCTTGTCGTTCCAGGCTCTTGGGCTGTGAAAGCTCAAGCAGAGAATGAAGGTATACCTCAAATTTTGGAAGAAGCTGGATTTGATTGGCGCGAACCTGGGTGTTCGATGTGTTTGGCGATGAACCCTGACAAGCTTGTTGCTGGTGAACGTTGTGCTAGCACTTCTAATAGAAACTTTGAGGGAAGACAAGGTCGTGGTGGGAGAACTCATCTTGTTTCTCCTGCAGTGGCTGCAGCTACAGCTATTGCGGGATCATTCGCCACTCCAGAGGATTTAAGTTAAGGGGGATTCATGGAAGCTATACAAATCGTTTCTGGCACAGCAGTGCCTTTGCGTCGCTCAGATGTTGATACAGACCAAATCATCCCCTCTGATTGGCTTAAACGCGTTGAACGCACAGGCTTTGAGCAGGGTCTTTTTTCAGAATGGCGCGATGACCGAAATTTTGTTCTTAACGATGAGCGTTACAGCGAAGCAGTAGTACTTATTGGTGGACCAAACTTTGGTACCGGATCTTCACGGGAACATGCCGTATGGGCGATTCAACAATATGGATTTCAAGCAGTTATCTCACCAAAATTTGCTGATATTTTTCGAAATAACTGCACAAAAAATGGCTTAGTCCCCGTTCAAGTAAGCAATGAAATTGGAGAGAGTCTGCTTGACGCAACAGAAGCAAACCCAGATCTAGTGATAACTATAGATGTAGCGAATCTGACATTAGAGGCCCCAGAAGCTGCGATTGCCTGCTCTTTTCCTCTTGAACCAGCCACGCAAGAGCGCTTTTTAGAAGGTCTTGACGACATTGGTTTAAGTATGCGTTTCACTCAACAAATTAAGGATTATGAAACTGGTCGTCCAGAATGGATGCCTAGTACAAAGAAATAATCGAGTTACGGGAACTAACTAGCTTCTGCAGACGTCTGAACTAGAAACAACTAGTCTGGAGCCATTATGAAGAAAGTTCTTTTACTCGCCGCCTTAGTCTCACTATTCATTGCCGGGGCTTGTAGCAGCGATACCACGCCGGGAACATCTGGTACTACTACCACCACCACTTTGGAAGAAATCAATCTTGACGATGTTCAATTCGTTTCTGCTCTAGTTTCTTTTGATAGTTGCGACAATTTGCTCGCCTATCTGCAGGAGCAAGCTATTGCCAGAGTAGGTCCTTACGGACTTGAAGGTGGGAACTGGTATGGACCAGTCGGAATTGCGAGAACAGATACTCCTCTGATGGCAGTTGAGGAGATGGCCATTACGTCAGGCGAAGCATTTGATGGGGATTCAGGATCTATGACGGAAGGTGTTGACTACTCAGGAACAAATGTTCAAGAAGTTGGTATTGATGAACCGGACATAATCAAAACCGATGGAAACAGAATCATGGTTATAAGCAACAACGAGCTGCACCTCATTGATGTGTCTGGAGATACGCCTGAATTAACTGATTCGATTTTGTTTGAAGGCCATTGGCCAAGAGAAATTCTTTTCTCGGGAGACAGAGTTTTTGTTCTTGCTTCTACCGACTCGTTTACTGACTACGAAGATGGAGTCGCCCTCAATGAAGAAACCGTTATTGAGCCAGGATTTGGTGGGTATTGGAGAAGCTTATCCAGTGTAATTGAGGTAGATATTTCAAATCCCGATGAACTGTCTATAGTCAGCACGCTTACAGTGGACGGAAATTATGTAAGTGCACGAGTAGTTGATGGAGTGGCGCGAATTGTGACATCAACTCCTATGAATCAACTCCCTTTTGTTTATCCACAGAATCAAGCAGGGGAAGAAAGTGCAGAGAGGTTCAACAGAGAAGTTATTTCTGAAACGACTTTAGATGACTGGCTGCCCCATTATGCCCTTAAGAACTCTGATGGGGTTTCTTCTGAAGGTTTGATGGTTGATTGCACCAATGTTCATTATCCGACTGAGTTCGCTGGATTTTCAACTTTGTCAGTAGTCTCAGTGGACCTTGGCGCTTCTCTGGAGTCCCCGAATGCAACTGCAGTATTGGCTGATGGTCAAACAGTATATGCAAGTAACTCAAATCTTTATGTAGCGACTACAAGTTATCTTGACCCCATTCTTTTTGAAGACGATGAAAGCCGCTGGGAAGCGATTTCAGAAAACTATGCGACTTCAATTCATCAGTTCGATGTCTCTAATTCAAGTGCAACTAGTTACGTAGCGTCTGGGTCGGTAGAAGGCCATTTGCTGAACCAATTTGCTATGTCTGAGCATGAAGGACATTTACGGGTTGCGACCACTTTGGGAGGGCCCTGGGGTTTCAGCGATGACAGCGAATCTAAAGTCTCTATTTTGATCCGCAATGACTCCGATCTTGAGATTGTTGGAGAAGTAGGTGATATGGGACGGGGTGAACGTATTTTTTCAGTGCGTTTTGTTGGAGATGTCGGTTACATCGTCACATTTCGTCAGACCGATCCCTTCTATACCGTTGATTTATCGGATCCAACTAACCCTGTGGTTCGTGGGGAATTAAAAATAACTGGTTACAGCGGCTACCTTCACCCAATTAGCGACGATCTTGTTCTTGGTATAGGCCAGGATGCAACTGAAACTGGTCAAACTACTGGGGCAAAAGTCACTCTTTTCGATGTGTCAGATCTGGATCAACCCACGGCAGTAGATTCTTGGACTACTTCGGGTGGTTCTTCATCGGTTGAGTGGGATCATCGAGCGTTTCTGTGGTGGCCTGCTAAGAATCTTGCGGTTCTTCCATTCAATGACTGGTACTCAAATTTCTCGGGTGCAGTAGCTCTAAACATCAGTGATGGAAAAATCACCGAAGTCGGTCGCATAGATCATACCGATGAGAACCCAGAACCTATTGACCCCGTCTGTGACCTTATAGAGGAAGAAGCCCTTACTGACTTTTTAGGAGAACCTGGCATCTTTGGAGCCGTCATGCTGTGCGAAGCCGACACCTATCCAGAGATGGATGGATATTGGTGCGATTATATTCCTTCTGATTTAGCTGTTGCTTGGGCTGAAGAAGAGGGTTTTGACACTGACGCTATTCCTGAAAATAAGGTGATCACTATATGCAATCCAGAGGAGTATTACTGGATGCCACAGATTCAACGCACACTCGTCATAGGAGATCAATTATGGTCGTACAGTTTTGATCGGCTTCAATCTAATGATCTCGATACTCTAGATCGGCTGGAAGTAGTAAAACTTTAGTTCTAGAGTTTCACTATCCGATATGACCTGGACGCTCAATTGCGTTCGGGTCATCTCCTGTGGATCTTATGTGTGCAACTTTGTTAAGTGCCGCTATGAAAGCGCGAGCGGATGCTTCAACAACATCAGTAGATAATCCGCGTCCCGCGACCTTTAAACCGTCTTCACTGACAAATGAAAGAGTGACATCAGCTAATGCATCAACGCCACCTGTTACCGACATAACTGAATAATCTGTAAGACGGCCCTCTACTCCTGTAGCTTTTTTGATCGCTGTGCAACTTGCGTCAACCATGCCGTCGCCTTCTGAGGAAATGGCCACTAGCTCTCCCGAAACATTGATTTCTAGATCCGCGGACGGAGTTGTAGTGCTTCCTCCTCGTGCGGAAATGCTTACCAGTTCATACGCATGATCTACATTCCCGCCCATCTCTTCGACGACTAATGCTTCAAGGTCTGCGTCGGTGAGTTGAACTTTTCGATCAGCAAGTTCTTTGAATCGTGTAAATGCCGAGTTAAGGGCATCGCCTTTGATGTCGATACCTAACTTTTCAAGAGTGTCTTTAAACGCTGCTCTTCCGGAATGTTTTCCGAGTACTATTTGGCTTTCTCCTTGGCCAACCGCAGCCGGATCCATAATTTCATAGGTGGTCCGCTCGTTTAAAACTCCGTGCTGATGTATCCCTGATTCATGAGCAAAGGCATTTCTACCAACTACCGCTTTATTGAACTGGACTGGATAGCCCGTTAAACGGCTAACTATTCGACTGGCTCGAGCTAACTCTTCCGTTCGTATATCTACATCTATACCGGTGTAAATATCTGGTCGTGTATTTACCGCCATAACGATTTCTTCCATCGCTGCGTTACCTGCACGTTCTCCAATCCCATTAATAGTGCATTCGACTTGACGAGCTCCGGCTCCAACTGCCGCTAGAGAGTTAGCTACCGCTAGGCCTAAGTCATTGTGACAATGAGTGCTAATGACATAATCGCCTCTTACCCGTTCACGTATATCTTTTATCCGCTGTGCCCATTCCATTGGAGTAGCAAATCCAACCGTGTCCGGGATGTTTAATGTTCCAGCCCCATTATCTACAGCGGCTTGAAGTACATCACACATGAATCCGAATTCGGAGCGAGAAGCGTCTTCGGGGCTAAATTCCACGTCATCGGTGTACTCTCGGGCTCTTGCAACAGCAGAAGCAGCTTCTTCAAGTACTTGTTCAGGAGTCATCCGTAATTTATGTTCCATATGTGTAGGGCTTGTGGCTATAAACGTGTGGATACGACGTTTCTCTGCAGGTTCTATTGCTTCCCAACAGCGATCAATGTCTTTATGGGCAGTACGAGAGAGACCGCAAATAACCGGCCCTTTAACTGAAGAGGCGATTGCGTGGACTGCATCAAAGTCTCCCTGACTAGCAATCGGAAACCCTGCCTCAATGTAATCAACTCCAAGACGAGCAAGTTGTTCAGCTATCTCGAGTTTCTCTCCGACGTCCAGAGAAATACCCGGCGACTGTTCACCGTCCCTTAAGGTCGTATCAAATATGATTACCCGTTCTGGAGAGTTGGAATTTTCCATTTTTTTCTCGTTTTCTTTTGTGTCCTATATTTCTTTGCTGAAAATTAAAAAAACCTCCTGTTTTGGTACAGGAGGTGGACAAACGCGTTATGTAGGCGTTCGCCCTAAGTTAGCAAGAGAAGGTCAAGGTCTTTGTACATAGTTAACAGTCTAACCAGAGTAACTCCATCGTTTGCAACCTATTAACAAATCGTTAAAGGCGGCAGAGAGTCTTGCGGGGTAAAACTGAACTGTTCAGCAAAGAAAGCCAGTTCTGCTTGTAAGGCTTTTATTTGATTCTCTGACTTACGAAACCCATGACCTTCGTCGGGGAATTCCAAAAGTGAGTATGGGAGATTCTTCTCTTTCAGTGTGTCCGCCATCATGTGTGCTTGATTCGGAGGAACAATTGGATCTAATGATCCTTGTAATAAAAGCAGCGGCGTGTTTAATCGGTCTGCATGCTTTATTGGTGATCGGGAATGGTAGATGTCTTTAGCCTCTGGCCATGGCCCTATAAGTCGGTCTAGATACCTTGCTTCAAATTTATGGGTGTCTTTAGCTAAGGCTTCTAGATCAGCCACTCCATAGCGGCTTGCACCTGCTGAAAAAACATTGTGGAATGTAAGCGCTGCTAAAACAGTAAAGCCCCCAGCACTTCCTCCTTTTATTGCGAGCCTATTTTTGTCTACTCGTCTTTGTTGAACTAAATACTCAGCGATTGCCACACAATCCTCGACATCTAGCACCCCCCAATTGTTATGGAGACGATGCCGATATTTTCTTCCATAGCTGGTTGACCCACGGTAGTCAACGTCTGCTACACAGAACCCGCGGCTTGTCCACCATGCTATTGAAAGTTGGAGTTGAGTGCGGGCTGCTCCTGTAGGTCCGCCATGAGCGAGAACAATCAGTGGAGGTAATTCTTCACCAGATTGTTGAAATTCAGGGTTTGTTGGGGGGTATACATGAGCCCAGGCAGTGTCTCCCTCTGAAGTTGGGAATTGAAGCAATTCTGGATGAGGGAACCATTCTGAACTCAAATTCAGGTCTCGAGGAGTTGAACAAAGCACTTGCTCTTTTTCTGTAATTTTTACAACTTCGGGTTCTTGCTCATAGGAAGCGATGACTGCTACTACCCCATCACTTGTGGCTGATAATGAATTGATACTGGTAGCTTCTAGATTTATTTCTCTGACATCACCATTTTTTTCAAGAATAGCTAAATGATCTTTTCCTTGTTGGGAGTAGGCAAACCAAATTGCTTCATCTTTAAATACGTAACGACTCAACCCAAACACCCACTGCGGTGTTGCTATCTCAAAGTTTCCAAAAGTTAATTGCACGAATTGGTTTTCTTCGACTCTGTAAAGATGCCACCAGTTATCCCTATCAGTGACAACATGAAGTTTGCCTTCAGGACTCCATGATGGCTGGAAAAAAGATTCTTGCCGGTCCCCTACTCTGTAAGCATTGAATATCGTTCCATCTTGAAAATCTGCCACCCAAAGTTCTGTATTGTCCCAAGGCATATTTGGATGATTCCATTGAATCCAACACAACTGGTCGCCGTTTGGAGAGATCGCAGGATTGGATACAAAATCTGGGCCAGATACTAAATCATTGATCTGAAAAGTTCCGTCAAGAGCAACCGCGACAAGACTATTCTCTGGTTCACTTTCTCCTTCTGCATGCTTCTCTTGCACACATATAAGCCACTCGTTATCAGGGGTAGCTACTCCATTGGCGTAACGTAGCCCCCTTACTATTTCAGGTTCGGGGGTTAGTTCAAGGGTGTGCCCTTGGCTATCTATTTTGTGAAGACGCTGATCTTCGTAATTGCTGTATATAAGACTGTCTGTTGCGACCGTCCATGCACCACCACCATATTCGTGAACAAGAGTGCGGACGTTGACATCATCTGGAACTGCGGCTACACCATCTTTAACGACAACAACTCGACCTCCTTCATCAGGGCGTGATTCAGCCCACCAGAAAGAATTTTCTTGAGATATGACTTCGCCATAACCAACAGCTCCTGAAACTACAAGTTCAGCGCTAACCAGAGATCCCCAAGACCCATAAGGTGCTGAACTCTTCATCCGTTAACTGCTAAGCAGATCAGCGATACGTTCAATGCCTTCTTTTAGATCTTCATCGCCTAATGCGAAAGAAAGACGGGCATAACCAGGGGTGCCGAATGCTTCTCCAGGAACAATCGCTACTTGAGCCTGATCGAGAATAATTCCAGCAAGTTCACTCGTTGTCTGAGCGACCTCACCATTAATGTCCTTACCGAGAAATGCGGTTAGATCTGGATACGCATAAAAAGCACCTTGTGGTGGGATCACTTTTATACCCTCAATTTCCTTCAACATCTGAGTCATTGTTTGGCGGCGACGATCAAAGGCGGATCTCATTTCTTGAACTGCAGATAAGTCTCCGGCAACAGCGGCCAGAGCTGCTTGTTGTGAAACGTTAGCTACATTGCTCGTAGCATGTGACTGTAAGTTAGTTGCTGCTTTTATTGCGTCTTCTGGACCTAACATCCAGCCCACACGCCAGCCAGTCATTGCATAGGTTTTGGCGACACCATTTACAATTAGACAAGTGTCCGCTAGTTCTGGAATAAGTGAACGAATGGAATGATGTTCATGTCCGTCGTATGTTAAGTGCTCATAAATCTCATCAGCAATTACCCAAACGTTATTTTCAAGGCACCATTTCCCTATAGCTTCCATCTCCTCTCTCGGGTACACCGCACCTGTTGGGTTTGAAGGAGAAACAAACATCAATGCTTTTGTTCGATTCGTTTTAACTGCCTCTAGCTGTTCAACGGTTACTCGAAATTCATTACTGATATCTGTCATAACTGGCACGGTCTTTCCGCCGGCTAAAGCTATTGACTCTGGATATGTAGTCCAATATGGAGCCGGCAATATGACTTCGTCTCCAGGATTCAACAAAACAGCACATGAGTTATAGACAGCGTGCTTTCCCCCATTCGTGATGAGTATTTGCGAAGGGTCTGGTCGCCATTTTGAATCACGTTCTGTTTTTATTACTAGAGCTTCTTTAAGAGCAGGCAAACCTCCAGCAGGTGTGTACTTATGAGAAGCGGGATTTTCGCATGCTTCAACAGCGGCCTTTACTATATGTTCTGGTGTAGGAAAATCTGGCTCACCTGCACCAAACCCTATTACAGGTTCACCAGCTGCTTTTAATGACTTAGCCTTCTTATCAACGGCCATTGTGGCTGATTCAGCTATCGCTCCAACGCGTTGAGATAAACGTGATGCACTCATATAACTCCATTAAATAAACGACGTATATGCATACTGCCATTTTTTGTTGTTCTAAACAGATTTATTTTCATTTATTAACTACAGGACTCAAGATAGGGGGCGAGAAAGTCTCGAGCTAAATCGCCACTAGCTTTTACCTCTAAATCAGCGTATACCGAACATGCCTGCAACCGAAGTTGGTCTTTCCCGCAACCTAATACTGCGGCTTGGTTCTCAAATTCTTCGACTCGCATCAAATAATCTATTGGAGCAAGCGGCTCGTCAGGGTTCGCTGCCTCTAATTCTTCTAACGTTTGGCCATCTAATCTTTCCAAAACACGCTCTGCTACTGCTTTCCCAGCCTCCACTAATTCAGTGCAATCTTTTGCTTGAGTTGGATCAGATATTGATCTTGAAGAACACGAAAAAGTAAAAAGAATCAAAATAAAGAAAATTGTTCTGTACCGCACATATGCAACTTAGCCTGCGGCAGCAGGAAAATTTGTTAGGGGTTCGCAATAATCAAAATTAATACGTAATGCAGCCATACTGCAGTAGTAACAGACACATGCCATACTTCGTGATAACCAAAAACTTTTGGAAAGGGATCAGGCCAACGTGCTCCAAGCATCAACGCTCCCCCACAGTATAAAACTCCTTCAGATATCAAAAGAGCAAGAGCAGTTCCATTTAATGACTGAAATATTTCCGGGGCTACAACAATCGGCACCCATCCAAGAGAAATATATAAAGTATTCATCAGACCTTTGGGCGGGTGGAATGGAAGAAGCCTCATAACAACGCCTATACCGGCGCCGATCCAAACCGCAAGCAACATAAGAGTCGTCGCACTTCCATCTAATGCACTGATCGCTACAGGAGTGGCTCCAGCACCAATAAGGACGAAAATTGCTGCATGATCAAACCGAAACAACTTTTCCCAAATAGGTATAGGCCATTTTTTGAAGTGAACTATGGAACTAGCCACAAACATCAAAGTTGCTCCTGCTCCATAAACAAGTGCTCCAATACGGTCAGGTCCTGCTGGAACGTTAAATGCAACAAGTAAAGCGGTGAGAATTGAACAAGGAATAGCTACACGATGTATCCTCCCTCGCCATCTTGGACGAGGACGAGAAAGCATACGTTCAATAGATGGCGACACCCCAGGCGGGATAACGGGAAGCTCTTCAGAATGATCCACAACTGACACGCTAGTCAATAGATGAAGTTACTCAGGTGACTGCGCGCCAAATCGCCGTTGACGCCATTGCAGCAACGACGACAAGAATAAACGGTGCTTTTTTCCAAACTGCTATCGCTCCAACTCCTATTCCGACTAACCGGGCATCAATTACGAGAGTTGAGCCATCTGCAACCGACATAAGAACGATAATTGAAGAAAATAGCGCAGGTGGAAGAAGTGCTATCACCGATTCAAATCTGCTTGATAGCCGATTTCCGGCTATAACCCCAACTAACTTGAATAAATATGCTCCCCCGGAGAGCACAAGCAACGAACTCCAACTCATTGTGGGCCTTTTCGGTACTGAAGCCAAATGCCTGGCCCTAAAGCAAAAAGGGAAAGAAGAACTGGTAACCCCACCGGGCTTAAAGGAACAGCAACAATAGTTATTCCTGCTCCAAAGAAAGCAGTAACTTTCTTCGCTCGCGTACGTAAATGAGGCATAAGAAGCGCAACAAATGCTGCTGGGAAAGCTGCATCAAGCCCCCAAACACTTGGGTCTTCTAACAAGCCGCCTACTAAAACTCCGATTATTGTTCCAGCGTTCCAAAGTATAAAAAGCCAAATTCCCGTGAACCAAAAAGCATCTCGAGATTCTTCTATTGAGTTTTGTGCGGTAGCCATTGCAGTGGTTTCATCTATAACAAAATGAACGCCTAAAGCACGTTGAAATCGAGATGGGCTACTTAATAAGGGTGCAACTAGGGGGCCATAAAGGGAGTTTCTCGCTGCTAGAAGAAGAGCGCTCCCTACAGCTGTAACTGGATTTCCTCCACTTTCTATTACAGACACCGCAGCGAACTGAGAAGCTCCAGTAAAGGTAAGAGAAGAAAGAACTATTGCTTGTGCAAGAGAAAATTCTGCGGAGTCAGCAAAAACTCCGAATGTGATACCTAACAATCCGATAGCTGCGGTAAGGACAAAAGCTTCTCTCCGATGAGAGTTGTTCATAAAATCTTCACCGCAAATCGGCTGATAAGACCCTCTAGCTCTTCTGCGCAACGGTCAAATACATCTTGATCCCCTGCTGCAGGATCAACGACTTCTTCCCATTCTTCAATTTCAACTTCCGCTAGGCCCATAGTTGCCACCCGATTTTCAAAGTTTCCTTCTTTAGGAAAGTCCCGAATTAGCCGTGGAAGCGTTCCAGTCCGCGCTGCCATTTCAGGAAAATGGCGTCGCATCCAGAGGATATGACTTGGTTCCATAGCGACAACTAAGTCAGTTTTTAGATCCGATTGCCCGAATTGACGACTTAAATGATCAGGCTCTGAAAGGTCGTAAGAAGCTAAAGCCCTACGTGTTCTAATACTCATTGGCTGGCCTTCTAGTACTAGCGTTCCGGCACTTGTAATTTCAAAATTAGAGGTCTTACTCGCAAAAAAGGCGCGTGCCATAACTGATCTAGCTGAGTTACCGGTACATAAGAAACAAATTATTGGTAGTTCACTCATTAATTTGCAAAGTCCTTCATGTCTATCCGTACAAAAAGAGCCTCAGCTTCGGCAGTAACTTCACCATTAGATAAACAATGTGCATGCGCGGTAAGGCGGCGGCCCTGTTGATGATCTATCCACGCTTCAAATCGAAGATCCGTATTAATCGGAGTTGGGCGACGATACCGAATTGTTAGTTTTCCTGTGACTGACCCAGTAGCACCTGCCCCTGAGAGAACACCGGAGAGCACGTCATCAAATACTGCTGCCATCATTCCGCCATGGACTGTTCGAGGAGGACCTTCTCTTGTTTGATCAAAGACAACTTCTCCCACAACTACTTCTTTACCATCAGGATTTTGAGTCTTTGAAAAAATAACTGGTGGTGCCAATGGATTACTCTCCCCGCGAAATAATGAGTAATCCCGGTGCTCTTCTCTGAGTTGATTAGCTACATCTTCATCCACATCGACGTCTACTTCATACCATTTGGTTCGAACTGGTCCTTGAAGAAGCGACTGGGCTTCTTCAAGTAGTAAATCGACCTGCTGGAGAGTTTCTTCGTTAGCTACACGGCTATGAAGCCTATGAATTAAATCTCTTACCCTTTGAGCTACTCGATGATTGGGTGATTGGTTTACATCTTCAACTGGCATCCCAACAGTCTGTCACCCCTTATAGGTAAATAGGCTTTTCATCCACAAAGTTCATAAGAACGCCTCTCCGATGACAAGCACAATGCTGATATTAAGGCAGAATAGTGATATGGCCATTGATCACTTATTTGAGGATAAACCTCCTTATGGAGTAACAGAACAAGTGTCTCCTCTTGTTAGAAGGGTGATGGCGGAAAACCCTTCGGTGTTTACCTACTACGGAACTGGAACTTTTATTGTCGGCCCCCCTGAAGGTGGAACAGTTGCAATCATTGATCCTGGACCTGATGAAGACGATCATATTGAAGCTCTTCTAAAAGCTGTAGATGGACAAAAAGTAAGCCATCTTTTAATCACTCACACTCATCCGGATCATTCACCCGCAGCTGCTGCAGTTAAAGAAGCTACAGGTGCTTCTACTTTTGGCTTTGGAACCCATCCAGAATTAGCGATAAAGGCTTACGAAAAGCGTGTTGCTAAGGCTATTGAAGAAGGGAAAGAGCCAGAACCCGAGGATGGTGAGGGAGCTGGTGACCGCAGTTTTGTGCCTGATGTTTATATCTCCGATAATGAGATTATTAAGGGAGACGGCTTTACTTTCGAAGCTCTTCATACTCCTGGTCATATTTCAAACCATCTCTGTTTTTCTTTCAAGGAAGAGAGTACTTTATTTTCTGGTGATCATGTCATGGGATGGTCTACTACCGTGATTCCAGCTCCAGATGGCGATCTAAATGATTATCTAAAGAACATGAGACGCCTCACCAACAGAGAAGAGAATATTTATCGTCCTACACATGGGCCAGCAATAAGTAACCCAATCCCTTATGTTGAGTCGCTTATCGCACACCGTGAAAAACGGTCGCAACAAATTCTCGACGAACTATCAAAGGGCCCAGCACCTATCATGAGCATCGTTGCAGAAATTTACAAAGATGTGGATGAAGAACTTCATAAAGCGGCGGCAGCTTCGGTTTATTCTCACCTAATTGCGCTTATAAAAGATGAGCGCGTGACAAACGAAGATGTTGAAGATTTTAAATCCCCTTGGGAACTCGCTTAAATTTTTACAGGTGTAAAACTGCAGGGTAAATGCTTGATCCCATTTATGAAGTTACTAAGAAGCCTGTCTGGTGGGTGGGTTGCATGTATATCTGGGATACTTTTGCAAATTTCTCGAAGCATCACAGTTATCTCCCTGCGAGCAAGATGCGCCCCTAAGCAAAAATGCGGACCTGGAGCCCCATAGCCGAAATGCTCTTTTGATTCGCGGAAAATATCAAATTTGTGTGGGTTCTCAAAAATATTTGGGTCTCTATTTGCCGCCCAATAGTAAAGAGCAACTTTATCTCCCTCTGAAAATTCTCTCTCTCCTATCCGAACTCCATCACGTGTGGCTGTGCGTCTCATATAAATAACTGGACTTGACCATCTCACTATCTCCTCAGCCGCTTTTGGAGCCAACGTTTCAAAGTCATTCCAAAGGGCTTCTTTTTGATCAGGATTTTCAGTTAACAAATGAAGCCCCCAGGACAAAGCATTTCTTGTTGTCTCATTTCCTGCCACAAGTAAAAGAATGAAGAAGGAGGCGATTTCCATATTGGTGAGCCGCTCTCCATCCACTTCGGCATGTAAAAGAGCTGATGCTAAATCGTCTTTGGGGTTATCTTGCCTTTCTTCAAGCATTTCATTCATCAATGCTGTGAGTTCTAGCGCTGCCCCCATGATGGCTCCGAGAACGTCTTGTCCTTCGGGGAGATACTCGTCATCTCCGGCGCCAAGAATCACATTTGACTTGTCAAATACGAGATCTACTTGACTCTCCGGCACCCCCATCATCTCGCAGATAACCAAGAGCGGAAGTCGGGAGGCTACGTCAACTACAAAGTCGCATTCTCCTTGATCTCCTACTTTCCGAACTATTTCTTCAGCTATTCTTTGGACTGAATCCTCAACAGCGGTTAAGCGGCGAGGAGTGAAACCGCTTGAAACAATTTTTCTTAATTTTTGATGACGGGGATCATCCATCGAAATCATTGAGCCAAAAAAGGAATTCATGTCCTCGCCGAATAACTCAATTCCTTTAAGATCCACAACGCTCGTTGCGCCCTGGCCGCTACAAAAATCATTGGGTCGTCGACTAGCTTCAGCTACATCGGAGTGTCTTACGAGAGAGTGGAAGCCTTTCTGAGGAAACATCTCTGTGATCTGTTCTGGAATTTCGAAGTAACGGTATGGATCGTTAGTGCGTAGCAGATCAAACGCTTCTTCTCGGTAGTTAAGTGGTTGTCCCCAGAACTCTGTTGCTGATAAATCAATGTCTTCAATTTTCATATTATTAAAGGTAGACCGCTAATGGTCTGAATGCATCATTGACCTCTCTAAACCATTGGAGATGGGTTTCTGTCAGCATTAATGTCTTCAAACCGTCGATTGGCTTGAGCCAGAGTTGTGTCATGGGTGAAAATCCAAAACTTATTCTTTTTTACTGCTTCCACAACGTCAGAGGCAACCACACTTGGGTCTATACCTGTCGCGTGAATCGCTTCAGCCAGTAACGGCTGATAGGTATCGTGGGCTTCATCTACTTTTACCCAGTGAGGTCGTAGCCTCTTTGGGTCAGCAATTTCAGTTTTCACAAACTCAGGGCATAAACATGAGACTCCAACCTCTGTGTCTTCTAGTTCTCGATAAAGAGCTTCAGAAAATCCAACTACGGCATGCTTTGTTGCACAATACATGCCAAGCACTGGAGTGGTCATTAAACCTGCTTGAGACGCGGTATTTATAATGTGCCCTTCTCCCTGTTCAAGCATGAGTGGAGCAAATGTTTTCGTCCCATAAGCAACTCCTAATAAATTCACTCCTACTGTCCATTGCCACTCTTCAGGTGTTGTATCTAAAATCGGTCCTGCTGGAGCAACCCCAGCGTTATTACACAGCACATGCGGTACTCCAAAATTCTTAATTGTTGCATCTGCGAGCGTTTCTACCGAAGAAGCGTCTGAAACATCGCAAAGCACACCAAGAACTTCTGCGCCTTCAGTTTCAAGTTCGCTAGCGGTTTTAGATAAAGAATTTTCGTCAATATCTGCCATTACGACTTTCATCCCCTCTGATAGAAAGCTTTTTGTTAATGCAAGCCCTATTCCGCTCGCTGCTCCAGTTATAACTGCTATTTTTCCGTCAAGTTGTTTCATGAGTTTCCTTAATGCCTCTAAGCCTTCTATATATCTAGCGAGAAGTATCGCACCTGCCTCGCCTTATAAGTAATCAACAAGGTACAGTCCGTATATGACCGGGCCACTTCACGGAATAAAAGTTATTGAACTTTCGGTAGCTATCACCGGACCTCTTGCAGCTGGGCTACTTGTTGATCAGGGCGCGGAGTGCATCAAAATTGAGCAAGGACCTAATGGTGACATTATGAGAAGACTGGGCACCAGCGTCGGTGATATTTCTTCTTGTTTTCAGGTTTGTAATCGAGGTAAGCGTTCGGCTGTTATTGACCTTCAACACCCTAAAGGTCTAGAAATCTTTGAGCATCTTTTAGCTGATGCCGATGTAGTTATACAGAATTTTCGTTCAGGGGTGGCAGAAAAGCTTGGTGTTTCTTACAAAGACGTTGCTGCCATTAAACCGGACATAATTTATGCTGATCTTTCTGGCTTCGGCTCCGAAGGCCCTTACGCACACCGGCGAGTTTATGACACGGCCATTCAAGCGGCTTCAGGACTTGCAGGTAATCAGACTGGAGCGAATGACGATAGGCCAAAATTCTTACGACAATTGATAGCTGACAAACTTACGGCACACACTGCATGCCAATCTATTACTGCTGCACTGTTTGCTCGTGAAAGAGGTGCTGGAGGCCAGCACCTTGAACTTTCTATGCTTGATGCTGCTATAGCTTTTCTTTTCGTGGACGGAGCTGACCATGAAATTTTGCCAGATGCGGAACACACATGGATGCAATCTATGTCAGCTTCAAATACCCCTATTGAACTAGCAGATGGCCATATTGCTGTAGCTATTCCAGATGACTTTGAATTTCATGGCCTTGCAGAAATTTTTGGTGTAGATAGTTCTGATCCGGATCTCAAACATCTAAGTGACCGTTTAAGGAACCGTCCTAAATCAAAAGCTCTGCGGCAAGAAATTGAGAAAAACGCTACATCTTTTACCGTTGACGAAGCGACAGCGGCGTTGGAGTCGAAACAAATCCCATTTGGCGTGATCCGAGATGTAGAAGAAGTAGCAAGCGACCCACAAGTTATTGCTAATCAAACTTTCACTGAACATCAACATCCAATTTTGGGGAGAGTGATGCAACCACGTCCTCCCACTAGATTTCATGGAACACCCACACATTTAAGGCAACCATCAGCTCCCCACTTAGGCCAGCACACCAACGAAGTAGTTACTGAAGCCGGTCTAGGTGATGACATAGCCGCATTAAGGGAAGCTGGAGTTATCCAGTGACAGAGACAAATGATCAAAGGCGATACGAGGCCTGGTCAAAAAATCATGATGAATATGGGGAGTCTGCTCTTATTCCTGCAGCAACGGTAGTGGTTATGAGAGATACAGATGAAGGACCAGAAGTTCTTATGTTAAGAAAAAATTCGAAAATAGCTTTCGGTGGCATGTGGGTGTTTCCTGGAGGACGGGTAGACGAAGAGGATGAAATAACTGACGAAAGCGGAAATCGTGACGAACTTGCAACTGCTTCTTCTGCTGCAATTCGTGAAGCAGGGGAAGAAGCTGATATTGCAATAGATACTGACTCTCTGGTCTGGTTTTCTCACTGGGTTCCACCTCCGATCGTCCCTAAAAGGTTCTCAACATTCTTTTTTGCTACGCGATCTCTAGAGGGGGAAAGAGGAAATGTAGCAATTGACCATGGGGAAATCACTGATCATTCTTGGATGCGGCCACAGAGTGCTTTACAGCGCAGAGATAATGCAGATATAGAGCTTGCGCCACCTACTTGGATGACTTTGACGTTGCTTGCCCGTTTTGACTCTGTCGATGAGGCACTTAGCGAGTTGAATGAAATGGATCCAATCTTTTATCGAACCCATATGGCAAAAACTGATAACGGAACTGTCGCTATGTGGGAGGGAGATGCGGGTTACGACTCAAACGATCCTTCTTTGTCAGGATCCCGTCATCGTCTTTCAATGATCAATAACGTCTATTTTTTCGAGCAATCGTCGGGCTAACTTGTTTCATCTTCTAACATCAATGACGTGAACGATAATGCTCAACTTTCCGATTCATTAACTGGGCTTAGCCTTGCTGAAGTCGAAGAACGAGTCGGCGACGGGCGCACAAACAATGTGCCTGATGCCCCTGTTCGTACCACTAGTGAAATAATTAGAGCAAACGTCCTTACCCCAGTAAATGCAATAATGGGGTCGCTACTTGTTTTGATTCTGATAGCAGGTTTTCCCGGTGATGCTTTATTCGCCGGTGTGATCGTGTCTAATAGCATCATTGGTATAGCCCAAGAACTCAAAGCACGGCGTACTTTAAATGAACTGGCCGTTTTGTCTTCTCCAAAGGCTCGGGTGGTTCGCGAAGGAGTAGAAACAGAGATTTCCGTTTCGGAAGTTGTCGCTGACGAACTTTTGGCGTTACAACCTGGAGATCAGATAGTTGTTGATGGAGAAGTAATTACCGAAATTGGATTAGAAATTGATGAGTCTTTACTTACAGGAGAATCTGATCCAGTAGAAAAACAAATATCGGATTCCGTTCTCTCTGGGAGCTTTGTTTCAGCTGGTTCTGGTTTCTACCAAGCCACCGACATCGGAGGGAACTCATATGCCTCGTCTCTGGCGGAAGAAGCGAGGCGTTTCAAACTCGCTAACAGCGAGTTGAAAGCAGGAGTTAATTCAATCTTGAAATGGCTTTTCTTTATTATCCCTCCTGCTGCGATTTTGCTTCTTCTTCGTCTTCTCGCCGAAGAAGATACTTGGAATGAAGCGATACGTGGGACAGTTGCTGGAGCTGTTGCAGCGGTGCCAGATGGTTTAGTTCTTCTCACCAGTCTGTCTTTTATCGTTGGAGTTGTGGCTTTAGCTCGACGCAAAGCATTGGCTAAAGAGTTGGCTTCAGTAGAACTTTTAGCTCGTGTAGACGTTCTATGCCTTGATAAAACTGGAACAATCACAACTGGAGAAATTTCGTTCTCGGGAGTTCATGAAATCAATGGAAGTGATCCTACTGATGCTTTAGGAGCTCTGGTTGCTTCTGATCCGAGTCCAAATCCGACCTTAAAGGCGATTGGGTTGAATTGTCCGAATCCGAATTGGATTACAAAAAATGTTCTACCTTTTTCGTCAGCTCGTAAATGGGCAGCTACTGATTTTGCCGATGAGGGTACTTACCATTTAGGTGCTCCTGATATTTTGCTTCCGGCAGATGCCTTGACTGAGAAAGAGATGGTAAAAAATTATGCTGAATCTGGCAAACGGGTTCTAGCCTTAACCCATTCAACACAGCATTCAGGGGATCTAGAGGTCTTACCTGACAATAGAGAACCTGTTGCTTTAGTTCTGCTAGAAGACACCGTTAAAGAAGACGCTGAAGAAATTCTTTCTTTCTTTGTCAGTCAAGGCCTTACTTTGAAAGTAATTTCTGGCGATCATCCTGCCACTGTCGCCGCTGTTGCTCAAAGAGCAGGAATACCGAACAGCGATTCAGGTTTTGATGCACGTGACCTTCCTGAAGATCCCGTTGAACTTGGGAAAGTATTGGAAGAAGAAGCTGTTTTTGGAAGGGTAACTCCTCACCAGAAACGAGCTATGGTTTCTTGCCTTCAGGAACATGGTCATACGGTGGCGATGACCGGTGACGGTGTGAATGATGTATTAGCTCTTAAAGATGCTGATATGGGAATCGCCATGGGTTCGGGAAGTTCTGCAACACGAGCAGTGGCTCAACTTGTTTTGCTTGATGATCGTTTCAGCACTTTGCCTCGAGTGTTAGCCGAAGGAAGAAGAGTCATTAACAATATTGAACGTGTGGCGAATCTATTTATTTCAAAAGCCGCATACGCTCTTTTGCTTATATTCCTTGTCGGAATTTTCGGCAGTCCTTTTCCTTTACTACCTAAGCAACTAACACTAATTGGATCTTTTTCAATAGGACTGCCGGGCTTTTTTTTAGCGCTGGCGCCTGATACAAGTTTGGTAAAAACTGGATTCTTACGCCGTGTTCTTTATTTCTCTCTTCCATCTGGGCTTGTCGCTGGGGTCGTCACCTTTGTTGGATATGAAGTGATACGAAATGGTGATGCTTCTTTGAATGAATCTCGTACTGCTGCGACAATAATTCTTCTTGCCGTTGGTCTCAGCATCCTTATTTCAATTAGTAGACCTCTTCGAGTCTGGAAATTGGGTTTAGCTATTGCTATGGCCTTGTCCTATGTATTCATCATGTTTAATGATGCGGGTCAGAGCTTCTTTGAACTTGACTTACCTCCGGACAATGCTTGGCTAACAATCATTACCTGCTCAGTCATTGGAGTCGTTGCTGTCGGTGCTGTTTCACAGGTCTTTAAGAAAACATTCAACTAAGGTCTGAGTAAGGAATTAAACGGAGAAGAAATGTCAGAAATTGAATCAAGTTTATTTGCTACTGCGTTGACACAATTCAATCGTGGAGCAGACCTAATCGGACTTTCTCATGATCTCCGACAAATACTCTCTCAGCCTAAGAATGAGATCATTGTCAACTTTCCCGTGAAAATGGATGATGGCCGATTTGAGGTCTTTACGGGGTATCGCATTCAACACAACAATGTTCTTGGCCCTTACAAAGGAGGGGTTAGGTTTAGTCCGATGGTGAATCTTGATGAAGTTAAGGCTTTAGCTTCATGGATGACCTGGAAATCTGCTTTATGTGATATCCCCTTCGGAGGAGCAAAGGGAGGTATCTCTTTTGACCCTCATCTTTGTAGTGGTGAAGAACTTGAACGAGTTGTCCGTCGATTCACACATAGTTTGGGCGGAAACATCGGCCCTGATTACGACATTCCCGCTCCTGATCTTGGAAGCAACTCTCAAACAATGGTTTGGATGATGGACACCTATGCAAATTCGACAGGTTCATCTGAAAGACAAAATGTCAAACGAGTAGTTACTGGTAAGACCCTTGAAACTGGAGGAAGTCATGGCCGAGAGAAGGCCACTGGTCAAGGTGTAGTTTTTTGTCTTCAACACTGGGCAGACGAAGTTGGATTTGATTTATCAAGTGCAACCGTTGCTTTACAAGGATGGGGCAATGTCGGTAGTGCTACAGGAAGAATACTTCAAGTCCACGGGGCGAAAGTGCTGGCGGTTTCTGATCATGCTGGATCAATAGCCGATGAAGACGGCATTGATGCCTTTGATCTCACAGACTGGGTACAAGAACATGGGTCAGTTAAGGGATACCCAAATGCCGATGAGATAGAACCTTCGGATCTCTGGTCAATGGACGTTGACATACTGATTCCGGCAGCTTTGGAAAATCAGATAAACGTAGATAACGCGAATGACATACGAGCAAAAGTAGTTGTAGAAGCAGCAAACGGACCTACAACATTAGAAGCAGAAAGGATTCTAAGTAAAAAAAATGTTGACATTCTTCCTGATATTTTGGTCAATGCAGGAGGGGTAATCGTCTCCTACTTTGAATGGCTGCAAAATAGGTCAGCTCAACGATGGGATCTTGACGACGTTGACTATCGTTTACGCGAAATTCTTTGGTCTGCAGCTGATTCTGTAGTGGCTCTCAGAGAAGACCTTGGCGCTTCTTCTCGTCGGGACGCCGCTTACGCAGTTGCTCTTCAACGTTTAAAAACTGTTTATAACCAACGGGGAATCTTTCCTTAATCCGCGACCCCGATTACTCCAACTCAGCGGCTTCTTCTTTGCTGCTTTCTAAAACTTTTTCTCGTGTCGGCACTCGCTTGAGTATGTATAAAACTCCTGCTAGTCCTACACCTACTACGACCAAACGAACAGCCAATGAGTCGATCAATAATCCTGCGCTAAGACCCGATGTAAGGATAATCACTGAAATCGCCAGCCTCTTTGCTCTTCGAGGCATCCCTAAACCGCTTCTATAATCTTTTACCATTGGGCCGATAGTAGGTAGATCCAGAATCCATTGTTCGAACCGCGGAACAGAGCGGGCAAAGCATGATGCGCCAATGATCATGAATACCGTAGTTGGAAGTCCTGGTACGACTATCCCAATGCCTCCAATAGCTACGGAAATGCAACCGATGGTGGCCCAGAAAATACGGGCAGGTTTTCGACTTAATAGTTGCTTCGATTCGTCTTTAATTTCAGTCATTTTGTTTCTTTAGTCAATGAGTTCTGCGATGTCGATCCCAATCAAAATGAGAAGCAAAGCAATAACTGCTGCATTGATAGGAATAACTATCTTCCTTAAACGATGTTCAGCTTTCATGAATCGTTTAATGCTTGAAAGATTGAACCAAATCGCAACTAAGGCTATAGGAATGCCAATAAGTGGACCTACGCTTCCTGCTACCCCTAAAAGCGGGAGAAGCCAAGGGAAAACAATGTAGGAAAGTAAACAGCGAATCCCAGAAATCACCATTGATTTAGAAAACATCTGAGTGCTGGAGTCAACCTGTGTTGTAGAACTAAGGCTGTCGTTCATGAGTGTTTTCCTATTCGATATTAAACGTGGCAGCTTGCAACAATAGCCACATCAACATTCTATAAGTGGTTTATGAATTGACTGTCGGCAGAAAGCAGTTAATCAATTTCTCATCTTTGATAATCACCCAGTACGATTTAGCGCTGCTGCTGCTCGTTGGGCTGCTACTTGGCGTCTACCAATGATTGGAGTTGTCGGAGCGAATCCGGCGGTCGCTCTTTCTGATTCCGATTCGCCTCCCCAAAATCCAAGTTCTCGATTCTCTCGTGCATATGCCTTACACGGGTCAACTGAAGGACAGGCTTCACAGATTTTCCGAGCTTTAGCTTCGCGTCTCACTCTCGCTTCTGGGCGTTCCGCAAAAGGTGCGAAGAAGAGTGAACTTTCTCCTCGGCAACTGCCTTGGTCGACCCAACTCATAGTTGGATATTCAGCGGGCATTTTTACCGAGATCTCAAACAATTTAATTTTCTCCCCTACTCAACCAAATATTTTTGGTCTTACACCTCGCGCGACAGTACGAAAAAGATTGGCAAGAGTAAAGAGATTTTTGATAATTCTTAGAGAAGATACCTATCTGAAAAACAGATAGGTATCTACGTTCAAGATTTGTTCAGACGATTACTCTTCAGTAGCAACTTTTACCCTAAGAGACTGCCGCTATGCCTCGATCAATAAGGGAACCTATATCTGACTGGGTAAGCCCAAGATCTTCTGAAAGGATCTGTTCTGTGTGTTCTCCCAGTCGTGGAGCGATCATCGCTCCACGATCTTCAACCTGTGAGAAAGCAAGAGGGGAACCTGGAACTAAATGCTCACCAACTCCTGGTTGTTCAAGATTGGAGAATAAAGGATTCTGAGTGGAACAGCGCTCATCGTTTTCAACCAACTCAACAAAAGACTGATAAGGCCCCCAACAAACTCCGTGCTTGTCTAAAGTGTCTGAAACTTCTTTGAAGGTTCTTTCACTAAACCAGGGGGCAAATAGTTCAGTTAGTCTGCTTCGAGATAGGTATCTTTCGCCTTCGTCTGAGAAATCTACCCCCAGAGACGAAGCCAATTCCCCCACTTTTGTGGTTGTCTGTGTTGCTTCTTGGAGACCTTTCCACTGCTTTGGGCTTATCGCTACTACCATCACTCGTCGGCCATCTTTTGTTAGGAAATCCGTTCCGTAAGCTCCGTATAAATCATTACCAATCGACGGTCTCTCTGTTTTTGTGATTTGAGCTTCAGCTATTCCACCAAGCATTCCTACTGCTGCTAAAGCTACGTCAGTTAATGCAAGTGTCACTAAATCCCCCTGGCCGGTTTGAGTTCGGTGTCTATCGGCAGCTAGTAAACCCAATGCCGCCATCTGACCACACATAAGATCCCACGCCGGAACAACATTATTGACTGGTCGTGGGTCATCTGGGTAGCCAGTTGCGTTTGGATATCCAATAGCGCAGTTAACTGTGTAGTCCACCGCAGTTGACCCATCGTGGTTTCCAACAATAGAAACCATGACTAGGTCCTCGCAGTTTCGTTGAAGTTCGTCATAGGCGAGCCAACCCACTGCTGGAAAATTTGTAATAAAGTTTCCAGCCTGAGATATCAAACCTGAAAGCAACTCTTGGGCTTCCGGGTCACGCAAATTCATTGCTAGTGAACGCTTCCCCTTATTTAAGCCATTCCAGTAAAGGCTTGCTCCACTTTCTGTGAGAGGCCATCTTTTATGATCGATACCCCCACCAATTTGATCAAATCTGATGACATCAGCGCCAAGTTGTGCCAAAGTCATACCCCCAGAAGGTGCTGCTACAAATGCAGAGCCTTCAATAACTCGCAAACCCTGAAGTGGACGGTCTCTCAACTCAACTCTTCTATGTCAACGAGCAGTTGAGCGGAGTGCTCTTCCAAACTTGTTGCGCTACTAGGGTCATACGCTTTAGCTATCAGCCCGTCAGGGGAAATTAAATAAGTAATCCGTTCTGGAAGACTAACGAATGGGTGGTCAGGTGGGCGAACTGCCTTATATGCCTCACCCATCGTGCGGTCAGGGTCTGAAAGTAGAGAAAATTCATAACCTTGGTTGTCTGCGAATGCTTTTTGTTCCTCGATAGTGTCAAAACTTGCACCAATAATTACTGCATTCAGTGCTTCAAATTCGAGAGTTCGATCACGGAACCCTCCTCCTTCAAGCGTTCAACCAGGTGTGCTTGCTTTGGGATACCACCAAAGGGCTATCCATTTACCAGAAAAATCTTCAAGACTAACCATGTTTCCATGCTGATCTGGTGCTGAAAATTGTGGTGCTGGACTTCCTTCTTCAAGCATTTTTCCTCCAATAATTGAATGATTTGACTGTAGTGGCAAAGCCTTATAAAAAGTGGCATCTTCAGTAGTTCTTTGGTTTTTTTATTTCTCCGGTTCTACCCATCGCCTGCTTCTGGTTAGGATTATGAAAACTGGCGAAATTTACAGTCAGCATAGTTAGGAGAACATAATGTCCGAAGCCGTAATAGTTGCTACAGGTCGAACCCCGATCGGCCGTGCAGGAAAAGGTAGTTTGATTGAAGCGCGACCTGATGATATGTCCGCTTTTATTGTTGATGCAGTACTCAACAAAGTTCCTGAGCTTCCGCGTGAAGAGATCGAGGATGTTATTTGGGGTACCGCTCAACCTGGCGGGGAACAAGGATTTAATCTGGGTCGTGTTGTAAGCCTTCTTGCAGGGCTTGAGGCACCAGGTGTAACCGTAAATCGTTATTGTTCTTCTTCTTTACAAACAATTCGTATGGCCGCTCACGCGATTATGGCGGACGAAGGAGATGCCTTTATAGCAGGCGGAGTGGATTGTGTTAGCCGCTACGGTTACGGAGCCTCTGACACCGCTTCACATAATGAAAAATTTGCTGAGGCAGAAGAAAGAACAGCATCTAGAAGTGGTGGCGGAGCCGGAGATTGGACTCCGACTGAAGGTCTTCCAGATCTCTACATAGCCATGGGTCAAACTGCTGAGAATGTTGCTGAGTCTCAGAATGTATCAAAACAAGCGCAAGATGAATGGGGTGTTCGTTCCCAAAACCGAGCAGAAGACGCCCAAAATCGTGGCTTCTTTGAACGTGAAATCACCCCCTATGTCCTACCTGATGGAACTGTTGTTTCTGCTGATGACGGCATCCGCGCTGGAACAACTTATGAAAAAGTTTCACAACTGCAACCTGTTTTCCGTGAAAATGGAACTGTTACCGCTGGAAATGCTTGCCCTCTTAACGATGGAGCAGCCGCTGTAGTGGTAATGAGTGCTACTCGAGCTGCAGAGTTAGGTATAACACCTATAGCGAAAATCATATCTTCAGGTGTTTCTGCTCTTAACCCAGAGATTATGGGGCTTGGTCCTGTAGATGCAATCAAACAGGCACTCGGTAGAGCAAATATGACTCCAGATGACATTGATCTTTTCGAAATCAACGAAGCTTTCGCAGCTCAAGTTCTGCCGTCAGCAGATCAAGTTGGTATTGACTTAGACAAATTAAATGTAAACGGTGGGGCTATTGCTCTTGGTCATCCATTCGGCATGACTGGAGCTCGTATCATGACCACGTTACTTAACGGCCTAGAAGACGCTGACAAAGAATTCGGTGTTGAATCTATGTGCGTTGGTGGTGGTCAAGGAATGGCTATGGTCGTTCAACGCCTCAACTAAATCTTAAATTCAAGCAACACAACCAAAGAATTAGCGGTCGCTTGGACGGTTGTCGCGTGCCGCCGGCATCCAGTTTGGTCCTGCGGTTTGGTCTATGCGTTCAACAAAACGTGAGCCAACTGGTTCGATTAAATCAATAAAGCGAATCGTTTCTTCTAAACCAAAATTTTTCCAAGCCACACTGGTTAAATCATCTAGGCGGTCTTCAAGTTCCTGCCTGTAATGGAGGCCTCTATCCGTGACTTTGCGATCTTTAGCCAACCCGCGTTGCTCTAGTTTCATATAGGCTCTTTCCAGAGCCGCGTCATCAGCTCCGCGACTTCTTGCTAACCAGTCATCCTCGTAGCCTCTCCAAGCCCCATCAAGAATCCCTACCATGCTTTCGTCAAGATCTTCGCTTATTTGTATCGCCCAATGAGTATCTCCACGCCACTCTCGAATCGCATTGACTGCCAACCAAGATGATACGAGTGGATCCGTATGGCGGGCCCAATCAATCAAGGAGGAAAACAAGACACGCCCAGAGACTGGAAGGCTTTCTGCGGCAGTCCATAGCTCCGGCTCCATTGATGCAAGCGACTCGCATATTTCTGGCGAGTACCTCTTTAATCCAGATGCCACTGCACTATCTCGAGCTGCTGCTGCCTCTTCAAAGGTTGTATGTTCTCGACATAAATCAAGACATCTTCCCACGAACTCAGGATGAATTGAATAGAACGCTGCTGTGACTGCCGAATTTCCTGCTGACCCAAGGGATGCTCCGCGTGTAGATATGTAGTACCCGATACCGTCGGGGACCCCAAGCGCTGCATAATTTTCGATAGCTTCCGGGTCCCAGTAAATCCATCCAATAAGTCGGTGAGAGACGAAAGCCGCTCTGCGGCTAAGTTCACGCCAAACTAGTGAAGAATTTTCTGAGTTATCGGCTGGATCAGCCATTGCCTTTACTAGCCCTGTCCACCTGAAGCTTCTTGTACAGAAACTTTTCCTTCACTAATCCACGGCATCATTGCACGTAGTTTTGAGCCGACTTGCTCGATGCGGTGCTGACGGCCTTTTTCTTCTAATGCATAGAAGTTTTCTCTACCAGAATGAGCTTCAGTAACCCATTCTTCAGCGAAAGCCCCTGATTGGATTTCTTCTAGAACTTTTTTCATAGTTACCCGAACTTGGTCATCTATAACTCGCGGTCCTCGTGTTAAGTCTCCATACTCAGCTGTATCTGAAACTGAATACCGCATACCGCCAATTCCCTGCTCATACATAAGGTCAACAATGAGTTTTAATTCATGTAGACATTCGAAGTAACAAATCTCTGGTTGGTAACCAGCATCGACAAGAGTGTCAAAAGCGCTTCTAACAAGTTCGGTTACACCGCCACAAAGCACTACCTGCTCTCCGAAAAGATCTGTCTCGCATTCTTCGGTAAATGTGGTTTCAATGATCCCTGCCCGTGCTCCACCTACACCATCTGCATAAGCAAGAGCTAGTTCTTTAGCTCCTCCTGTTGCATCTTGTTCTACCGCGATAAGGCATGGCACTCCTCCACCTTCAACATAGGTTCTGCGAACAAGGTGCCCAGGACCCTTTGGAGCGATCATGATTACGTCAACGTCTTCAGGTGGCGTAATGAGGTCAAATCTAATATTGAAACCATGAGCAAAAGCTAAAGCATCCCCTGCTTTCAAATTTGGGGCAACATGTTCTTGGTATACCTCTGCCTGATCTGTGTCAGGTAGGAGAATCATGATGACATCCGCCCATGCTGATGCCTCGGAAAGCGACCGGACGGTAAGTCCTGCCTCTTCAGCTTTTGCGATAGAACCTGATCCGTCACGAAGGCCAACGCAGACCTCCACTCCTGATTCTTTGAGATTCAGCGCATGAGCGTGTCCTTGTGATCCATATCCCAATATGGCTACTTTGCGTTCAGCTATCGCAGCTTGGTTGATGTCATTTTCGTAATAAATATTTGCCATTTTCTCTTATCTCTCTTTATTTAAGTTCTTATTCAATAGTCTCGTCTAGGTTGGCCAATGCGACTCGACCGGTTCTTTGTATTTCTAAAATACCAAATGGTCTAAGTAAGTCTTCAAATGCATCGATGTGATCTGGATCTCCGACTAACGACAACATCATGGAGTCCGTTCCGACGCTCATCACTTTTCCGCCAGCTCGATCAAGTTGTTCAACAATATCGTCACGATGCTCTGGTTCTACTGCAACGGTAACAAGCATTAGTTCTCTTTCTACAGCGTGACCTGGTTGTAAATCTCGAATGTCTACAACGTTGATGAGTTTGTCTAGTTGGTTTACCACTTGTTCTATCGGAGCGGATTCACCATCTACCACTATTGTGATACGGCTTAAATTGTCATCTTCTGTTGGCGCTACGGCTAACGAACGAATATTGAAGGCCCTTCGAGCGAATAAGCTAGCGACTCTGGCTAGAACTCCTGACTTGTTTTCTACCGTTACTACAAGTACGTGATTTCGATGTTCTGCTGACGCGCTGCTCATCGAATTTCATTTTCTTGAGAAGGGGGAACGATCACGTCTGAGTTGCCTGTTCCTGCTGCAACCATTGGGTAAACTTTTTCTTCTGCAGCTGTTCTGAAATCAATAACGACGGGGCGATCTTCTATTTCGTTTGCTTGAGCGATCGCTTCTTCTACTTCATCAGGGTCATCTACCCGCAATGCGAAGCAACCCATTGATTCTGCCCATCCCTTATAGTCAGGTATTTCTTTAGATAGAAACACCTCTGAATGGCGTTCGTCATAGAACATGTCTTGCCATTGCCTTACCATTCCTAAATAGGAGTTATTCAAAAGCGCTACTTTGATTGGGATGTTTTCCACACGTGCTGTTACTAACTCTTGAGCGGTCATTTGGAAACATCCGTCTCCATCTACTGCCCAAACCATTTTTTCAGGGTGTCCTACTTTGGCTCCGATGGCAGCTGGTATTGAGAATCCCATTGTTCCTAACCCACCAGAATTTATCCAGGTGTAAGGGTGATCAAATGTCCAGTATTGACTTGCCCACATCTGATGTTGCCCTACTCCTGAAGCAACAATGGTGTCTGCAGGAGTGGCATCGCGAAGTTTTTCAATAACGAATTGAGGTTTAAGCGCCTGTCCTGGGTTTGAGGATTCATAGACAAGAGGGAAACGTTCTTGCCATCCACTGATACGTGATTTCCATGCTGATCTATCTGTTGCTTCTGAGTTTGATTCCCTTAAGACTTTGACCATTGTTTCTATGGCTACTCGACAGTCGCCTTGTATTGGAATATCTGGTCGACGTACTTTACCTAACTCTGCAGGATCAATATCAACGTGAATAATTTTCGCGGTAACTGCAAATTCATCTAGTTTCCCTGTGACTCGATCGTCAAAGCGTGCTCCAAGAGTTATTAATAGATCTGATTCTTGCATTGCTGTAACTGCAGTAAAGTTGCCGTGCATTCCAGGCATACCAAGACAGAGTTCGTGACTGTCAGGAAATGCCCCTCGTGCCATCAGAGTAGTAACTACGTGTATCTGGGTGAGTTCTGCTAATTCAAGAAGCGCTTCCGCTGCTCGTGATTTGAGCACTCCTCCACCGATATAGAGAATAGGTTTTTCCGCTTGTTGTATTAAGTCAACTGCTTTCTTGATTGCGTCTTCGTCAACTGAAGTATCAACTTTGTATCCAGGGAGATCAATTTCTACTTCGTCTTCCCATTCAAGAGATGAGCGTGGGTTAGTCGGATCTACTATGTCTTTAGGTATATCTACAAGCACAGGTCCAGGCCGTCCAGTAGTTGCGATATGAAACGCTTCTCTGATTACTCTTGGAATATCTTGTGCTTCAGTTACTAGGAAGTTGTGTTTAGTGATAGAAGCGGTGATTCCCGTTGTGTCACATTCCTGAAAGGCATCAGTTCCGATTGCCGCTGTAGGCACTTGTCCTGTTATGACCACCATTGGAATAGAGTCGAGATAAGCATCGCATAATGGAGTAACGATGTTTGTCGCAGCTGGCCCACTAGTAACCATTGCTACACCAGGTTTGCCTGTCGCTTGGGCATAACCCTCAGCCATGTGACCTGCTCCCTGTTCATGCCGAACAAGGATATGGCGAATCTTTGAATCAATTATTGGGTCGTAGACGGGCAGAATTGCCCCACCGGGCAGGCCAAACATGACCTCCACCCCTTCTCTTTCGAGAGACTTAATTAGGGCTTGTCCACCGTCTGTTTTCATAACTTTTCCAAGTCTAAAGTGATTTATTTGATCTAGTTGGTCTGAAAAGTAAAATGACCTCCCAATTTCGGGAGGTCAGGGCACACATTCGTCTTTTTGACGATGTGCGCCTAGGGCACTACTACTAACTGAGTTGTGGTGCTTTTGCTTTTCATAGACTTTAAGTATGGGGTTTAAGAGGCCTAAGCAACAACCTTGGCAGATACAACAGAGTCAAACTATTTGACTGGCCTGCCTAAAATAACAGTTACTTCCCCGCTTCCGTCTGATTCATTTCGGACATAGGAAGATACGACCGTCCACCCTTCTAGCGCATAAGCGTTTAAACCTACCCCCCATAATTCTGGATCATCTGGGTCTACGAGCCAACCAACTTTGCCTCCCGCTTCTTCAACTTTGGTTTTGATTTTTGCCAAGTTGAGAACTTCATATTCCATAGTTTGTTCGCTCATATCTTCCCCTATAGATCCAGACTCCTATACGTCGGTCACAGCTCCTGCTTCAGCTCCACGTGCTAAAGCGGCGTATTTTGCTAAAAATCCGGATTCGTAACGAGGTTCAAATGGTTTTAAGTTGGCTCGTCTTTCTTCTAACTCAGCTGCGTCGACCATTAATTCAATTTTGTTGCTACGTACATCAATGACTATGCGGTCTCCTTCTTCCACTAAAGCAATTGGTCCGCCATCTACAGCTTCAGGTGCGACATGGCCTACACAAAATCCATGAGTTCCGCCAGAGAAACGTCCATCTGTTATCAGAGCTGCGTCTCCTCCTCGGCCTGCTCCTTTCATTGCTCCAGTTATAGCAAGCATTTCGCGCATGCCTGGTCCGCCCTTGGGTCCTTCGTAACGAATAACCACAATGTCTCCTGCTTCAATTCGGTCCCCAAGAACAGCTTCCATAGCGTCATCTTCTCCGTCAAAAACTCGGGCTCTGCCTTCGAAGTAGTCAATGTCTATGCCTGCGACTTTTAGTACAGCGCCTTTGGGGGCGAGTGACCCGGTAAGAATTGTGATTCCACCAATGTCGTGTATGGGATTGTCAAAGGTGTGAATTACTTCGCCATCAGGTTCTGGCGGGTCAAGCATTTCAAGGTTTTCAGCAACAGTTTTGCCAGTGACGGTAATTTCGTCTCCATGAAGAAGCCCTTCTTCGAGAAGCATCTGCATCACAACTGGGACGCCACCTATTTGGTCGATGTCAAACATGTGGTATTGCCCATGCGGTTTTGTATCTGCTAGATGAGGGACTCGTGCTGCGACCTTGTTGAAGTCATCAAGTTCGAGATCTACTCCAGCTTCAAAAGCTATAGCGAGTAAATGAAGGACAGCATTTGTTGAGCCTCCTAACGCCATCACTACTGCGATTGCATTTTCGAAAGCTGCTTTAGTCATGATGTGCCTTGGGCGAATTCCTGCCGATAGCAGTTGCATAACTGCAGTTCCGCTTGCATAGGCGATGTCTCCACGACGATTATCAATCGCTGCAGCAGATGCTGACCCAGGTAAAGACATGCCAATCGCTTCTCCAACTGCAGCCATAGTGTTTGCAGTGAACATTCCGGCGCATGAACCTATTGTGGGACATGCCTTACTTTCAATAGCTAAAAGTTCTTCATCATCTATGTCGCCAACAGCATGAGCACCAACTGCTTCGAATACGCTGACGATGTCGAGTTTCTTGCCGTTGTGTTCACCGGGCATAATTGATCCACCATAAACAAATACTGATGGGAGATTTATGCGAGCAGAGGCCATCAACATTCCTGGTAGTGATTTGTCGCATCCGGCAAAACTTACGAGTGCATCAAATCGTTCTGCGTGCATTACTGCTTCAACAGAGTCGGCGATTATTTCTCGGCTTACAAGACTGGCTCGCATTCCTTCATGACCCATTGAAATGCCATCTGATACAGCAATGGTGTTGAACTCTAGGGGGTAGCCACCGGCTGATTTCACGCCTTCTTTTGCTCTTTTAGCTAAATGATCTAACGGAAGATTGCAAGGAGTTACTTCGTTCCATGAAGACGCTACGCCCACTTGGGATTTAGAGAAATCGTCTTCGGTCATTCCAACTGCTCGTAACATCGCGCGTGCAGGAGCTCGACTTGCCCCTTCTGTTACTTCGCGGGAACGAGGTCTTTGGTCGTGTTCTGCATTTTCACTCATAATTGCAGGGTAGAGCACAAACCTGCCTTCGGCACCTTGTGCTATGAAGTACATTTATTTTGTGGGTATTTCTTCTCGTGATCGACAGCTATTAAAACTTGCTATTCCAGCTCTAGGGGCGCTTCTAGCGGAGCCGCTTTATGTTCTTGCTGATACTGCTGTAGTGGGCCATCTCGGCACTTCCGCTTTAGGCGGCTTAGGTGTTTCGTCTTCTGCTTTATTGCTGATCTATGGTTTATGTTTTTTTCTTGCTTATGGAACAACAGCGGCTGTGGCGAGACTTACCGGTGCAGGTGAAACGAGAAAAGCAGCAAGTCAAGTAGTTCAAAGTATTTGGCTTGCTGTTTTTGTGGGTGTTTCTTTGGGTCTGATTATTTTTATCTTTTCTTCTCAAATATTGGAAGCTATGGGGGCTACTGGTGATCTCCTCATTCAAGCGCGTATTTATCTTCAGATAAGCATGTATGGCGCTCCTGCAATGCTGATTATGTTGGCGGGGGTCGGGTATTTACGGGGTGTAAAGGATACTGTGCGCCCTCTATGGGTCTCTGTCGGCACAGCAATATTGAATCTGATTTTAGAGATAATTCTGATTTATGGGTTCAAAATGGGGATCGGAGCGTCAGCCGCTGCAACGGTTGTGGCTCAATGGATCGGGGCCATTATTTATCTTATTTGGATAGGTCAGACGATTCGGCCACATCAAATTTCATTAGCTCCTAAGTTTGATCTTCTTAAAGATCTTTTACGCGTCTCTTTAGAGCTTTTGACACGCAATCTGTCTACTGCTGGAACATTTTTGATTGCGACTGCGGTCGCTGCTCGTATAAGTGACGTAGATGTAGCAGCTCATCAAGTCGCCTTTCAGATTTGGTTTACCCTGGCCATGGCAATGGATGCTATGGCTATTGCCGCACAAGCCATGATCGGTAACCTTCTTGGAGCTGGCGATTCATCCGAAGCAAAAAAAGTCGGGGAAAGAGCCATTATCTGGTCAGTTGGAATTGGTGTAGTAAGCGGTGCTTTGCTCGCGGCTATTCATATCCCATTCTCGGAAATTTTCTCTAGCGATCCAGCGGTAACCGCTCTTGCGAGTTTTCTCTTTATTTATGTAGCTGCCATGTCTCCAATATCTGGAATAGCTTTTGCTTTAGACGGAATACTTATTGGAGCGGGAGATCATCGCTATCTCGCTAAGGCTATGGTTGCCGCGACTATTTGCACTGTTCCGATTATGTGTTTGACGCGCATTCTTGATCTTGGGATTGGCTGGCTATGGGCAACAATCTGCCTGTTTATGGGGCTTCGTTCTCTTCTTCTTGGAATGCGATTTAGAAGTGAACGGTGGATGGTTACCGGAATTTAATTCTCGGCTCGATGTAGAAGAATGTCGTTGACTATTTTTCCGTCGGCTTGACCTTTTGTCATTTTCATGACTTGACCTACAAAGAATCCGGACTTCTTCTTTCTTTCTTCCGGGTCTCCTTCAACAAATGCGGTCCAGTCTTCTGGATGGTCGGCAAGTATGCCTTCAATCAGCGTTTCAAGTTCTGAAGTGTCCATTGCTTCAAATCCATGGTGTGCCGCAATCTCTTTAGGGTCGCCTCCCTTATCTGCTAAGTCAGCTAAGACTGTCTTGGCTTGAGTAGCGCTCAAATCTCCGCTTGTTTCTAAAGAGATAAGTCCAGCAAAAGACTCAATGGTTAGTTCTCCTATTCCATCAGCCAAGTTGTTTTCTAGATGCACGAGAACACGGGTGGGGTCAGCACCTTTTTCTATAGCTGCAATAGCAAATTCATCTAAATTTCTTTCAACTACGAGAGTCGCTTCTTGAGGTGTGATGCCTGCAGCTTCAGAAAGGTTAATTCGACGCTGGCGAGGCAACTCAGGAAGAGATTCTTGTATTTCTGTTATCCACTCTGGTGAAGGGTCTAAAGGAACAAGGTCTGGTTCAGAGAAGTATCTATAATCAAAGGCTTCTTCTTTTGACCGAAGAGTATGTGTCCGTCCATCAGCTTCGTCCCAATGACGCGTTTGTTGCTCGACTTCTTGACCGGAAGTAATTATGTCAACTTGCCGTTGGGCTTCATACTCAATTGCTCTCCCTAGAGAGCGAAGCGAGTTGATGTTTTTTACTTCGCATCGTGTTCCAAATTCTTCACTTCCCTCAGGTCGTACGGAAACATTGCAGTCAACTCGCATTGACCCTTCTTCCATTTTCCCGTCCGAAGCGCCGATAGCCACCAAAATAGATCGCAGTTCTGAAACATAGCTTCTGGCTTCTTCTGCGCTACGTAGATCTGGGGCACCAACTATTTCTATTAGAGGAACGCCGGCTCGGTTGTAATCAACGAGAGAATAGTCTGCTTCGTGGATGCGGCCTCCGCCTCCCACGTGAGAACTCTTCCCTGTATCTTCTTCCAAATGTGCTCGCTCTATGCCGATCCGTTGTCCATCTGGGAGTTCCAGCCATCCGCCTTCATTAATTGGAAGATCAAACTGTGAAATCTGATAAGCCTTAGGCATATCTGGGTAAAAATAGTTTTTCCTGGCAAAAACTGATCGTTGCACTCGGCAATTCAATGCCAAACCAACTCGGATAGCGAGTTCCACTGCTTTCTGGTTGAGCACAGGTAGGGAGCCTGGTAGGCCTAAAGAAACAGGATCTATGTTTGTGTTTGGTTCACCACCAAAAACATTTTGAGCAGAGGAAAAAAGTTTGGTAGCGGTGGCAAGTTCAGCGTGAACCTCTAACCCGATTACTATCTCCCAGCCGTCAAGAGTTTTGCTTGTCATGACTGTCCTTGGTTTGAGGCTTCAAGTATTGCTCCGGCACGAAACATTGTGTGTTCATCTGTAGCAGGAGCTAGAACTTGTATTCCGACTGGAAGCCCGTCTGTTCCTTGACCAAATGGGACAGACATTGCGGGATGGCCAGCCAGATTAGAAGAGATGGTACAAATGTCCTGTAAATACATTTGTAGCGGATCCTCAGTTTTGTCTCCTAATGGGAATGCGGTGGTGGGTGCAGTTGGGCTGAGGAGCAGGTCGAATTTTTCGTACGCTGCTGCGAAATCATTCATTATGAGAGTTCGAACCTTCTGAGACTTACCGTAATAGGCATCGTAGTAGCCTGCAGAAAGTGCATATGTTCCGAGCATGATGCGGCGTTTGACTTCATCTCCAAAGCCTGCGGTGCGGGTTGCGACCATCATTTCTGAGGTTGTTTTGGCGTCAACTCGTGGGCCAAATCGAACTCCGTCATATCGAGCCAAATTTGAGGAAGCTTCTGCTGGGGCAATTACGTAATAGGCGGATAATCCATAGACAGTTGATGGAACAGACGTTCTTTCAACAATGGCTCCTGCTGAGGTAAGCGCTTCTACTGCTTTTTCTAAGCACGCGAGGACATCATCTGAAATGCCCTCGATTGCTCCTCCACTTAATTCATCAATAACTCCGATTCGAAGCCCTTCCACTCCTTGAGTTAATGCTGAAGAAAGGTCAAGTGGAGGCTCAGGTATAGAAGTTGTGTCTAATGGATCATGGCCGGATATCACTTCTAGCAGTAACGCTGCATCAGCAACAGTTTCTGCGAATGGTCCGATTTGATCCAAACTTGAAGCAAATGCGACGAGGCCATAGCGAGATACCCGCCCATAGGTTGGCTTTACGCCGACAACTCCACAAAGTGCGGCAGGTTGGCGAATTGAGCCGCCGGTATCACTTCCTATAGCTAACGGAGTGAACCCTGCGGCTACGGCTGCTGCGGAACCTCCTGAGGAACCACCGGGTACTCGTGTCGTATCAAGTGGATTTCGGGTTGGCCCGAAGGCAGAATTTTCTGTTGAAGCCCCCATCGCAAACTCATCAAGATTAGTTTTCCCTACAATTACTGCGCCTGCATCTCGAAGGCGTTCAACAATGGTGGCGTCATAGGGTGGCAGCCATCCAGCGAGAATATTTGATGAACATGTTGTTGGTATTCCTTGGGTGCAAATATTGTCCTTGACTGCTACTGGTATCCCTGTCAGTGGTCCAGGATTTTTTCCTTCTGCCACTAGGGAGTCAATTTTTTCTGCTTCTTTTATTGCTTCTTCGGTCATTACAAGGTTGAAAGCATTGATTTCTTCTTCTCTGTCTTGGATTGTTTTTAGGTGGCTTTCCAAAACTTCTTGGGCCTTCATTTCACCTTTTTGAATTGCCAGTACAGTTTCTTGAACAGTCATGAGTGTTCTCCGAGAGCTGGCGGAACTTTGAACTGATTATTTTCTACTTCGGGTGCACTTGCGAGAAACTTTTCTCGATCTACGGCTTCTCCTGGTTTGTCATCCCGGAAAACGTTTATGAGAGGTAGTGGATGTGCTGTTGGTTCAACAGTCTCTAGATCAAGGGCATCAAGATCTGCTGCGTGTTCTAGAATGTCTGCTAGTTGGTTGGTAAATGCATCAAGTTCAACATCTGTCAAAGATAGGCATGCCAAGCGGGCTACATGGGCGACATCTTCGCGCGAAATTCGTTCATTCATTATGATTTGAGGGTAAGGCCTAAAAGTAAACTTTGTTCACTTATTTTACTAGTCATTCAGTCACTAACTCTATTGTGTCATTTGGTATCGCCATTTCTCCAGCAATTGGTGTTTGAGCAGTAACTACTCCGCTTTCAGTTCCATTTACTGCGATCACTAGGAACCCAGCGGATTGTAAACGCATTTCTGCAGATACGACATCAAGTCCTATTACATCTGGAACTGGACGTGGCATTAACCCGAGTGATATTCCAATAACGACCGTTGAACCAAAGTTAACTTCTGATTGTTCTGGCGGACTTATTGATGAGACTAAACCAGCTTCAACTTCTGAGCTGTATTCTTCTACTATCTCTAAATTCAGACCGAGAGCGGCAAGAACATTTTGAACTTCTGCTACTTCCTGCCCTACTAATCCTTCGGGAATAATTCTTGGGGGTGGTCCGTCAGATATTTCCAAATCAACTGAAGAACCTCTCGGTAAGTCTTCTGAAAGAGCTAAGGAACCTATGACAAAACCTTCTGCAATCTCTTCGCTATATGTTGAAGTCACTTGACCTACCACTAAGCCAACTTCCTCAATGAGTTGAGTTGCTTCTTCTAGTGTGGTGCCTTGAATTTCAGAAGGTATTTCCACCCGAGTGGGACCCAAGGAAATAATTATGGCGACACTTTGGTCGGTTTCATAAAAAGATCCAGCTGGTGGGTCTGTGCCAAGTAGTTGACCTTCGACTGTTCCGTCGCGTCGTTCGTAACGTTCTTCAACTGTCCAACCAAGCTTTATAAGACGTTCGTAAGTTTCTTCGATTGGTCGACCTGCAACTGAAGGAACCGCTATTTCTTCTGCTTGTGTGTTTTGCCAGAGCAAAATCCCTCCAGTAATAGCCCCTGCAAGAAGTAAAGCTGCTGCAGCTACAGCTGGCCAGCGGCGTTTCGGCCCGACTGAGCGTATTCGGCGAGGCTCTTCAAACATTTCTTCTTTTTGTGGCGTCACAGTTGTAACTTCACCTGATAGTGGCGCTGCCCCTATTTCACCAGGGCCTACTAGCGGAAGTGCGGTCGGTCGAGGCAAAGAAGGTGCTACTTCCAGAAGCATTCTTCTTACCCGCTCTGCTGTTGGGCGATTACTGGAGTCAGCCATTCCTGCTTGTTGAACAACTGGGCCTAGAGGGCCAAGCGATTCAGGGGTAGGAACAGATTTACCAATACGAGCTTTAAGTGTTCCGGCTAGAGAATCCGTAAGAAATGGAACGTGGCCAGTGACCGCTTCAACAAAAATAATTGAAAGGGAATAGATGTCTGAGCTTCCATTCAATTTTTGTCCACTGGCTTGTTCTGGTGAGGCGTAACGCACTGTTCCGGTGAATCCTTCAGTGGGAGTTTCTGGTTGAGTTGTTTCCCTTAATGCATTAGTTAGTCCAAAGTCGCTTATACGAAGCACTCCGTCTTGGCCAAATAGAAAATTTGCTGGCTTTATGTCTTGATGAATAATTCCGCGTTCATGGGCGTGGGCCAAAGCCTTACATGCTTCTAACCCGACAAGAAGCGTTTGCCCAGGAGTAAGCCGATATCCAGTCATCAAGATACTTCTTAGGCTTCCGCCTCCTAAATACTCTGTTACAAGATAGGGGGAACCATCAACTCCCCAGTCGTATACGCGGAGAATATTTGGATGGTTCAAGGAACTAACTTTTTTAGCTTCTCTATAAAACCTCTCAAGAAACTTGTTATCGCTGCTTAATGATGGATTCAGAACTTTTACCGCCACTCGTTGACTGGTATTTAAGTCGACTGCTACATAAACAGTCCCCGATGCGCCAGTTCCAATTGCTTGATGTAAGCGATACCGGTTATTTAGCGTCTGCCCAGTTAAATCAGGGAAACTATTTTTTAATGAAAAAGATTTACTTGAATCATTCACCCCCTCTACGCTAGTCCGCTTATAACCGAGGTAGTCTCACTTATGTGAATCGTCGTAGCGCTTTATGGATTTCGCTTCTTCTTGCTTTAGGTGTGGGCGCGATAGTTGCTGCCATAATTGCCACAAATGACAATGTTGATGACGTGAGTGTAGACAGCAACCCGGCCATCGTTGAGTTGATTCCACCTCGTGGAGACACCATCCTTCCTCAGTCAAATGTTGGTGTAATTTTGG
>Ga0207993_1000064_pt1 | contig 42263 bp, 42 predicted proteins | sample ETN01SmetaG_2_FD_185791 | JGI IMG/M metagenome (GOLD analysis project Ga0207993, IMG submission 185791) | Marine microbial and viral communities from oxygen minimum zone, Eastern Pacific Ocean - ETNP2014F12-01SV265 (SPAdes) (version 2) | ecosystem: Environmental > Aquatic > Marine > Oceanic ...
ACTCCAAGCCATATGCGCGGCCCCGATGCAATATGCCCGCAATGTTGTTTCATCAAGAGGGTTTCCGCATCTCACTGAAACGGTGATGCCTTCAGCAGTGACTTGAGCGTAAGCTGATCCGCCGTTTGGATTAGTAATGGTTTGTGGTTCTCCTTTGAATGCTGAAAGGAGCGCTGCCGCTTCTGCCCATCCTGCTGCCCGGACGTGAGAAGAAGTAGGTGGGCCTATTATTTCGACTTCTTCAACATGTATGTCAGAGGTAAATCTTTCTATGGCGTCAACTATTCCTGGGGTTTGCGCCACTCGCAGTATTCCTTTGCCATTGGAATCAATGCCGCCTGCTACTGGTGGTCGTTTAGGTCCAAAACGGACAGTATCTTCTCTGCTGAACTGTGCAAGTACCGGTTTGCCGTATTGGTTAGCCAGTTGTTGTGCTGCTGCTTGAACTGGAGATTCTTTTTTCGCTCCGAAAGCGCCTCCATTTGCGAGTAAAGAAGACGGCGTCCCATTCGGTTCACACCACGATGCATCTATTTCTAAGTAGGCGGGGTCAACCCAAGTTGTTTGAAGTGTCGCTATCCAATCTCCGTCTGGCAATTCAAGTGGCGGTTCAGGACTTATCGTTGTTCGTCTTCCTTGTATTTTTCCGGCTTTCTGACGTGCTTCAGTCAGGGTTTCTCCTACGACCCACTCGTTTTGGGTATTAAGTACCGCAAAGAGGCTTTCTGGTGGGGCGGTATCTGAGGAAAACCCTCCTTTGCCTAAAGCAATGTTTATGCCAGTTGTTTGTGGAGAACCGCCTTCTAATTCTGCTCTGAGTTTTGATTTATCTGGGTCCGGAAGTAAAGGAGTGTCTTCGTAGGTGTCCCATGCTTCAAGAATGGTTTGCCATCCGGTGCATCTACATAAGTGAGCGTGGAGAGCTCGTTCGGCTTTTTCTTTATCAATTTTTTCTCTGTTTTTTAGATCAGTGAACCTCATGATTATGCCTGGGGTGCAGAAGCCGCATTGGCTGCCTCCTGTGGAACACAGCGCTGATCCCCACGCAGTTTGTATTTCTTGATCTAGTCCTTCAAGTGTGGTGATTTTTCTTCCTGCGACACGGCGAGCTGGGGTGACACAGGAAACACGGGCTTGCCCATCTACCAGCACGGTGCAGCACCCGCATTGTCCTTGCGGGCTGCAGCCATCTTTTACTGAGGTAGTTCCGCAATGATCTCGCAGCACATCCAATAGTGTTAATCCTTCGTCCGGAACGTCAATATTTTGGCCATTTACGGTGAGGCTTAAATGTGAGTAATTATTCATTCCTTTGAGTGTGCCTTAGTACTGGTTAGACAACGACCGTGTATCCTCCAAATCATGGCAGATCTTTTACCGATAACGCGTAGAAACGTCTTGATGGGCCTCTCTGGAACTGTTGGCGCTGCTTTATTGTTTGGATGCGGTAATTCAAGTTCCTCTAGTGTCACAACAACTCTTCCATTATCTGATTTTGGTTTGGGCGCACGGTTCCCTGATGGGGCCAATATGGCATCAATGTTTGCTGCGGGATCTCCTCAACGTGCTCCCTATGTTCTTTTAGGTGAAGATGGATGGCCGATATCAGATAATGCACCGGAGAGTATTGAATTAACTGTCAGCCAGGACGGAGGTTTTATCGAGACTGTGGTGGTTTCACGTCATGGAGAGGTTGGCCAAACCCCGTATTATCCATTGATCTTCACTCCTCCAGAAATTGGTTATTACGAAATCGCTCTTAACTCCGGGGCTTCACACACGCTTGAGGTTGTTGATGGAAATCAACTATCAATTATTCAAGTTGGTGATCAGTTACCTCCTGTAGAAACTCCTACCCTAAGTGACTCAAGGGGCGTGAACCCAATATGTACTCGTTTTGAGGATCCATGTCCTCTTCATGATTTAACGGTTGCTGAAGCGTTATCACGCTCAGGTCCGACTGCTGTTTTAGTGTCCACTCCTGGGTTTTGCCAAAGTGATGTGTGTGGTCCGGCTTTAGATCTGTTAATTGCAGAGTCTGAAAAGTTGAGTGCCGACTGGTCGGTTATACATGCAGATGTTTATGTAGCGCCAAGTGAAGGTGACTTTAGGACTGCACCCATTATTAGTGCTTTCGGCTTACCGTTTGAACCAACTCTGGTTGTGGCAAATTCCGATGGGGTGATTACTGAAATTGTTCATCTTGCGATGGATAGAGATGAAATATCAGCGGCTTTAGAAACGGTTGGCTGATTCTTTGTTAGGAAAAGGACTTGCCGCAACCGCAGGTGCGTTGTGCGCTGGGATTATCTATAGAGAAGCCTGTTTGATCTAAGCCATCTTTATAATCCAAAGTTGCTCCAACTAAAAGTCCTGCACTGGCATTGTCAACGATTACTGAAACGTCACCATAAGTAACTTCAACATCATCGTCAGCTCGGTCAGTGTCAAAGAACATCTCATAGCTGTATCCAGAACATCCACCGGGTTTTACTGCTACGCGTAGCGCTAAACCTTCTTCATTTTCACCAGCTAACAATTCGCTGACTTTGCTGGTTGCATTTTCTGTGAGTGTGATCATGAAAATTCTCCCTTTAGAACTGTTCTTTAGATTATATATAACTTATATGCAGGAAGTCTTGCCGACCTTCTAAACTTTATATTGTGAGTGAAAATTTGGAAGAAAACGTTACCCCGCCATCCTCAGATCACATTCTTGGGATTCTGCGTGGTGTTATTGATCCGGAGCTCGGAACCAGCATTGTTGAGCTTGGAATGGTCAAGCACGTTGAAGTGAATTCTAATGGTGTTGTTGATATAGAGATTGCTTTAACTACTGCTGGTTGCCCATTAAAAGATCAAATTAAAAGAGATGTTCGTTCACGTGTTACTGCTCTTCCTAAGATTTCTGATATCCGTTTTAGTTGGTCGGAATTAAATAGCGATGAAAAAGCTGCAGCTATGGCGAAAGCTCGGTTGAATGTCGCTAAATCTGCACCAGAAACGGAAATTCCGCCTACTTGTCGAGTTTTGATGGTCGCATCCGGTAAAGGTGGTGTCGGAAAATCATCGGTAACGGTGAACCTTGCAACTGGGTTAGCCGAAAAAGGTTTCGTTGTTGGTGTCATGGACGCCGATATTTGGGGTTATTCAGTTCCACGAATGTTGGGGGTTGAAGGACGTTTAGGCGGTAACGCTGAAGAAGGAAAAATATCTCCTAACGAGAAAAAAGTTGGATTGGGTTTATTAAAAATCGTTTCGATGGGTTTTCTTGTCGACAGCGAAGAATCGGCTTTAATGTGGCGCGGGTTGATTCTTAATCGAGCGGTTCAACATTTTTGTCAGGATGTGGCGTGGGGAGAACTTGATTACTTATTAATTGATATGCCGCCGGGAACTGGTGACGTCCAAATGGGGTTAGCTAAACTTTTACCTCAAGCTGAAATGATTGTGGTGACTACTCCTTCGTTAGCTGCTCAAAAAGTTGCTATTCGAGTGGCGAATATGGGCAGAGCTAATTATTTACATGTAATTGGCGTGATTGAAAACATGAGCGCATATGTTGCTCCCGATGGTGTAAAGCATGAAGTGTTTGGGTCTGGCGGTGGAGAAAATCTTTCGCGAAGCATTGAAGCGCCTTTAATTGGATCTATTCCTCTAGATGGTGATGTGGCAACTGGAGGTGATGCAGGAGACCCTGTTGTTTTGAAAGAAGGGCCTGCTGCTTCCGCTTATCAAGAAATTATTGAGAATTTAATTAGTGATCTCGCTCCACCTATTGATATGGATGGATGCAGCGCTCGGTTGTTAGATGCTGTTGAATCTGCATTGAAAGACGCAGATTTTTAATCATCTTCTTCTAAATGAGAAGTTTCTAAAATTTCAATCGTTTCATCTTGGCGTTTGCTATATACCCACTGAACTCGACCATTTCTTATGTATGAGTGTTGATTGGAAATTCTTGAACTCATTCTTTTAATTAAAATAGTTCTAAACAAGATGCGGCTAGGTGGGAATAGTAGGCAAAAACCTATGAAATCAGTGAAAAATCCTGGGGTGAGCATTAAAGCGCCGCCAAAAAGAATTAAAAGTCCATCTAAAATTTGTCGCTCTGGTAGTTGACCTTGGACAAGCTCGTTTTGAGCTTTTCGAAAGACGCTAAGACCTTCACGTTTAACTAACCAAGCGCCTATCACGCTGAGAATGATTAGTAACCCGATTGTGTTAAGTAATCCGGCGGAATCGGCAACTTGAATCAATATCCAGATCTCTACAAGTGGGATGATTAAGAATGCCGCTATGAGAAAAAACAAAGTCATGTGTTTATATTAGACGTTTAGCGCGCAGTTCTTATCGGTGCTCGTATCCTCAAATTTCCATGGTTTCAGAATATCCACCTTCAATTGATCAGTTAGCTAGGTCTTTAAAAGACACTGGCTTACCTCACCCTTTGCTTGTTGATGCTGCAAGGTTGGCAATTTCCGAAGGTAATTCTGAAGATTTTGAGAAGAGAGCACGAAATATTGCTGAGTCAATGGCAAGTAATCTGCTTACTGATGTTATTAATGCAACGGGTGTCTTATTACACACAAACATGGGTCGTGCTCCCGTAGATGTGTCCACCAGTTCTACGAGATACACGAATCTAGAACTCGACCTTCTAACTGGGGACCGGGGTTCAAGACAAGACCGAGCTCCGCAGTTATTGGCTAAAGCCTGTGGTGCAGAAGCAGCCATGGTTGTTAACAATTGTGCTTCAGCAGTAATGCTGGTTCTCGCGGCCCTAGCAGGAGGAGAATCTGTTGCGGTTTCACGAGGAGAACTTGTAGAGATCGGCGGGGGGTTTCGCATTCCAGAGGTAATTACACAGTCTGGTGCGAAATTAGTTGAGGTAGGAACCACGAACCGAACACGCGTTAAAGATTTTGCCAAAGCTGTTAATAAAGAAAATGTTGTCTTAAATCTGAGTGTGCATCAGTCAAATTATCGAATTGAAGGATTCACTGAGTCAGTAAAAATAAGTGAATTAGCTGAACTTGATGTTCCGGTAGTTGCAGATATTGGGTCAGGGCTTCTTGATGCCGCTTGTCCTTGGCTTGAATCTGGTCCGCCTGCATGGTTAAGGAACGAACCTGCGGCTCGACAAACTCTTGAAGCAGGTGCCGATTTAGTTACTTTTTCAGGTGACAAATTACTTGGAGGACCTCAAGTAGGAGTTATTGCTGGCAAAGCCGACTTGGTTAAAGCTTGTAGTTCGCATCCCTTAGCTCGGGCGTTACGCCCGGGTGGGCTGGTTCTAAATTCTTTAGAGAAAATCGCTTTGTCGTACTTGGATAGAGATGGAAATGCTATTCCCTTTTGGCGTATGGCCACTTTGCCTATTGACGAGCTCCGCTCCCGAGCAGAAGAAATTAACCCTCTTTGGGTAGCAGACACTTTCTCTACTCCAGGTGGTGGAACTCTTCCTGGAGTTGAGATTCCTTCTGTAGGTTTAGTTGTGCCGGGTGATTACTCAGAATCGTTGCGTCTTAATGACCCTCCGATTATCTGCCGCGTAGTTGATAACAGCACAATTTGTGATCTTCGTACTGTTCATCCAAATGATGATGGGGTTGTAGGTGCTGCACTTGAAGCAGCGGTGAGCTAATGCATGTCATTGCAACTGCCGGACATGTTGATCACGGAAAATCAACTCTTGTTAAAGCATTAACTGGTGTAGATCCTGATCGTTTTGATGAAGAGAAAGAACGCGGCTTAACAATTGATCTTGGATTTGGTGTTACGCAACTACCTTCTGGTGATTCGGTCTCGCTAATTGATGTTCCCGGTCATATTAGATTCATAAAAAATATGTTGGCGGGCGTTGGATCTCTTAAAGCATGCATTTTTGTTGTTGCCGCGACTGAAGGATGGAAGCCGCAATCTGAAGAGCATTTAAGAATTTTGGAATTACTTGATGTTAAACATGGAATCGTTGCTTTAACGAAAGCTAATTTATGCGACGCAGATTTGCTTGAACTTGCGCAGATAGAGGTTGAAGATCATATAGCTGGAACATTTTTAGAAGGTGTTCCTGTTATTCATGTAGATGCATTAGATGGACTCGGGGTTAACGAATTGCGTGATGCTTTAGATGACCTCGTAAAAACATTGCCAATTAGTGAAGATGTAAATCGTCCTCGGTTATGGATAGACAGAGTTTTTGCTGCAAAGGGAGCAGGAACAGTTGTTACTGGAACACTTACTGGTGGTTCTTTAAAAGTTGATGATGATTTAGAACTTTTACCGCAGCATCGTCAAGTAAGAGTTCGGTCTTTGCAAAATCACCATGAGGAGTGTTTTGATTTACCTCCCGGTAGTCGATGCGCAGTGAACTTGTCAGGAGTGAGTCACGATGAATTAACGCGGGGTGATGTTTTAGTTCGTAATGGGCAGTGGCATGAAACTACGATTTTTGATGCTTCGCTTCGTGTCTTAGAGCATTTAGATCACTCTGTTTCACGAAAAGGTGCTTATGTTTTGTATTTGGGTTCGGGGGAACACTCTGTTCGAATGCGTGTCCTTGGATCTAATGAATTAATACCGGGTTCAGATGGGATGGTTCGGCTTTATGCATCAACTGGTTTGCCTCTTTTACCTGGTGACCGATTTATTCTTCGAGAAAGTGGCCGTTCTGAAACTATTGGTGGTGGTGAGGTTCTGGATGTTGATCCTCAGTTAACCGCAAGTGAAGCAGAACCGGATCTTTCAGTTGAGCGAGTTATTAAAGAGCGTGGCTGGGTTGAAGCAACAGAATTGGAGCGTTTGACTGGTAAAAAAATTCCTTCTGATGTAGGCAAGTGGGTTGTTGAACCTTCTGTGCTGAGGGAAACGTTAGAGAGGATTCGTGAGGAAGTCGCTTTATCTGGTCCGCTTGGTTTGGATTTATCTCAATTAGATGAGCGTGATCGTGCCGCGGCGGAATTATTAGAAGATTTGAAATCAAGTGGTGGACGTTTATTGGCTGCAGATTCGTTGGACTCGTTATCCGGTCATCCTTTTGTTGAAAAGTTAAATGAACTACTTTTCACTCCTCCGGATCCGGAGGGAGTGGACAGGGCGGAGTTAAGAGAGCTTGTTCGACGGGGTGATGTGATTGAACAAGATGGAATATTTTTTTCTCCGAGTGCTCTTAAAGAAGCTGGAAGGCTCGCTGCTGAACTTTTGAAAAAAAATCCAGAAGGTTTTACTGTCTCAACTTTTAGAGAATCTGCAGGAAACACGCGTAAACATGCTTTACCGCTTCTCGGATATCTTGATTCAACGGGTGTAACTCGTAGACGAGGTGACGTCCGTATTGCTGGCCCGCGACTTCCTTCTATTTAGATTCTTTTTTTGTCGAAGTATAAAGTCCAAGCATCTCTCGTCTTTCAGCACCACTTGTTCCACCCCAAATTCCATAAAGTTCGCGTATTGCTAAAGCATGGCTGAGACAATCTTCGCAAACTATGCAGTCATTACAAATTTTCTTTGCTTGTGTTTCGCGGCGGCGTCTTTCATCGCGTCTTTCTTGTGAAGAATGTGGGAAAAAATTTTGAGATTGTGGGCCGCGGCATGCTGCTAAATCTCTCCACTTACTCTGACTAACTTGATCTCCTAACATCAATCCCCCAACTGTAGGAACACAAGTAAAGTGTTTTATTATTTTGTACACGAATGACAAATAATTTCGCATTGGGCGGCTTTAAAGAAGCCGAAGAGGAAAAAGAAGAAGTTGAATAAACAGGCTTATTTGTTTTTTGATCTATCTCTGTAATCTTTGGCAGCACCTTCTTCGGGTTCTACCTCAAGCCATAACCCGTCAATACCTGCTACACGTATTGTCTCCCCGACTTCAATAGGGGTTGCCCGGTTTGTTGTCGCTCGCCATACGGCTTCGCGGACTTTAACTAAACCATTCGGAGATAGCGGTTCTATTGCCTCGCCTGTCTCCCCAATCATCCATTCTCGTCCAATGGTAGGGCTAGAAAACCTGGTTCTTACCATGGCTGGCATTCCTGCAGCCATACCCGCGAATGCTCCAACGATTCCAACTACCAAGGTGATCCATGAAAGTGGGGTTCCATCAAATAAAAATAGTGATCCAAAAATTAATGAAATAGTTCCGATTGCTGTCCATGTTCTTGGAACTCCAGCTTGGATATCAATGGAATAAGCGAAAAAGGCCAGTACGAGAAGAAAGATTCCCCACCATCGTGTTGGAAGAACATAAAGACCATACGTGCTGAATAAAAAACACCCTGCGCCGAGAACTCCAGCGATTCCTACACCGGCGGTAAAAAACTCAAAAACAAGTAACCCAAGTCCAACAATGAGCAGAAGGTAGGCCACAGCAGGGCTAGCTACTGTATGAAAAAATTGTTTTACGACATCTAATTTTTTGAACCGTGTTTGTGTAATTGGTTCAACTGTTGGCGGATCCGCAGTTTCATCAATAACAACTTCAAATCCTTCTATTCCGAAAAGATGATCCGGCAATACAGGAGATTGACGAGCTAACTCTCGTTCAAAGGCCTCATTGAAACCAACTGTTTCCGAAATTAAATCGGTGTCAACAGGCAAGTTGAAAGGTTGATAATTTGAGTTTTCAGAAAATATCGATTCACCCATCGCCCCAAATCGGGCACCTGGTGAAATACCGACATCATCACTTAATCCAACTAGTTGAGCCATAGGACCTGTAGCTCTGCTTCCAGATGGGCCAACCCAAAAAGAAATAGGTACTGGCGCATCAAGGATGTGGTCGGCTAAATCAACCAAAACTTCATTAGAAACTACTGCTCCGGTGCTATTTACTTGGAAAACAATCGCCAAAGTCTCTGTTGGATCAATATTGCTCAACGTGTCAATCATCATGTCTGTTAAGACCGGATCAAGTAATCCACTTATTTCTACTACTTCTACTGCTCGAGAAGGCCCAGATAGATCGTTAAACGGTATTTGTTCCTGATCGTCTTTGTTTCCTTCACCATGGTCAGCAAATGCGGGAACCGCAAAGATTGAAAGTCCGATTGCGATAAGCAACAGCGCTGAAGGAAAAGTAAATCGTCGTGACACGTAAATCTCAATAAGGATGGGTGATTAGATTATCTAGCGTAGAGGCACGCGGATAAGAGCCCTCAATCAGAGTTTGGATTTGTGAGAGCTTCGACGGCTTCTTCTGTTGTTTCACAGACTGGGACAATGCGGTCAAAACCAGTTGTGTGTAATAGTCGAGTTAACGCTGGGCGATTACATGCAACCGAAACATCGCCTTCATTTTCTCTCGCTCTCCGGATGCCTCCGATTAAAGCTCCCAGGCCAGCTGAATCCATGAATGGCACATCTGAAAGGTCGACGAGTATGAATCGATGTTCAGATAATTGTGTAAGCGACTCTCTGAATTGAGCGACTGTATACGCATCAAGTTCTCCAATGGGGCGACATGAAACATAATTATCGTGATGTTCAACAGCGATCTCTAACACTAGTTCTCCTGCTCTATTTGTCTTATACATCAAATGGTAGACCGATAAAGAGACAATCTGCACTACCCCTGACGTAACTGTCTGGTTATCACTCCGATACGCTCCTATTTATGGGTAATTCTTCTGTTCTTTTAGTTGCTACCAGTGTTGAACGCACATACCAAGAAGTAGAGGCTGCGCTAAGCGGTGATTACGACGTGGTCAGGATTCAAGCAGGCAAGGACGTTATTGAGGCTATTCATGTCCATGAACCTGCGGCCATAATTCTTGATTTACAAATCGGCAATATGGGTGGTGTAGCAGCTTGTCTTGAAGTGCGTTTAGAAAGTCGGGCGGGAAGAATTTCGGATCAAAAAGTTTTTCTGTTATTAGACAGAGAAGCTGACATCTTTTTAGCCAAAGAAGCTGATGCTGATGGATGGTTTGTGAAACCGATTGACCCATTAGCTTTACAGCATTTAGTGGTGTCAGAGACTATTAATCAATGACTGTTTAACTTAACGTTTTCAATCAATCTTTTCGGGTAGTGGCGCAGGTTGGTAGCGCGCCTCGTTCGGGACGAGGAGGTCGTGGGTTCAAATCCCGCCTACCCGACCAAATGAAATCAGATTCATCTACGTCTTATCAAATTATTTGACTCTTTGAATTTGACGGCGTAGAAATAGTCCGTGAACGCTTCTACTGCTTCTGGGATAACAATCGCCGAACAAGATTTTGTTCTATTGATTTTTCGTTTATCTATTGGGATAACAATCGCCGCACATGGGTGGAATAAGATTTTCGGCGGCGGCAGAATTAAAGGTACTGGACGGTGGTTTCAAAGTATTGGCATGAAGCCAGGAATCTTTCATGCTTGGATGGCAGCACTATCAGAAGTTTTTTGTGGCTTGCTGCTCTGCTTGGGGTTTCTTACTTCATTTGCGGCTGCCGGAATAATTGGAATCATGGTTGTAGCTGGGTGGACAGTTCACAGAAACAATGGTTTTTTCATTATTAAAGAAGGCTGGGAGTACGTCTTTGTTTTAAGTGTTGCCGCTTTGACAATTGCTACTCTTGGTCCCGGTGACTGGTCTATCGACCACACTCTGGGAATTTCTGACGATTTAATGGGTTGGGCTGGATTTTGGATCGCTAGTGGTTTAGGAATCGGCGCTGGTTTACTACAGCTACTTCTATTTTTTCGTCCAGAAAAATAGAACCCTACTTTATTGGGTCTGGCTGTCTTGAGGGCTTACCATATGGTTTCGTCGCCGCTTTCTTGAGCAATAGCGGGGTCAAGGGTGTAATAATCACCAGCTTCATCTGCATAAATATTTAGCTCTGTGACTAGTTCCGTGGGTTGATCAAGGCATCCGGCCGGTACAGCAAACCAATCTTCGCGTGTGGCATCAGACCAAAAAAGTGAAGATCCACATTGTGAACAAAACCCATACCGGACAGTCGGGGTCCGTTGATACCACGCTAATGTTTCTTCTTTTTCGAAAAAAATATCTTTAACTAAAGCTGCGGTTGCTGCCATATGGTGCCCGGTAAAGCGACGACATGGCTCACAATGACAATTGATTACATTCCGTAAAGGGCCGGTAATTCGATACCGGACACTTCCACAGATGCAACCTCCTGTAGCGGTTACGTTTTCTTCCGATGACATAAATAAAGCGTGGCATAACAAAGCATCCCCCGGAGGGACCTTTTGGGCGGCTTCAAAGATTTCTTTATTTTGTGTAAAAATAAAAAAAAGTGTTGAGGTAAGAAATGTCAGAATATGCATATAGTTCGGCTATTGAGACAGCATCTGCAATAGCAAATGGTGATGTTTCAAGTCGCGAGTTACTGGAAAGCGCGTTGGATCGGGTTAACCAATTTGATCGTTCAATAAATGCTGTCGTCGCTCTTGATGCAGAAAGAGCATTTGAAGCCGCTGATGCTGCTGATGCTGCTATCTCAAATAAAGAACCCCTAGGTCCTTTGCATGGGGTTCCGATAACAGTAAAAGATAGCTTTCAAACTGAAGGGCTTATTACTACTTCAGGTGCGTCACAGTTATCAGACTTTCTACCTGCTAGTGATGCAGATCCAGTGGCACGCTATAAATCTGCTGGTGCGATTGTTTATGGAAAAACGAATCTTCCAATTTGGGCAGGAGACGTACAAACCTATAACAAGGTTTACGGGACAACGAATAATCCTTATGACGTAGAAAGAACTCCGGGTGGTTCGTCTGGTGGCTCAGGAGCTGCTTTAGCAGCTGGGTATACCCCACTTGAGTTGGGTTCAGATATTGGGGGTTCGATACGGATCCCGAGTCATTGGTCTGGGGTGTGCGGACATAAACCAAGTTATGGAATTGTTTCGGGACTTGGTCAAATCCCTGGCATGCCAGGAACTTTAAGTGAGGCCGATATAGCGGTTGTTGGTCCTATGGCCCGGGATGTTGACGATCTTGAACTTGCACTTGATTTGCTTGCCGGACCAAATGACTGGGATCAAACTGCATATTCCTTAAATCTCCCTCCTTCGCGGCATAAAGATATTTCTGACTTTCGTGTCGGGGTTTGGATCGATGAAGAAACTGCGCCGATAAGTGATGCATACAGGGATTTACTTTTAAACGCAGCAGGGATTTTAGAAAGTGCCGGCGCTCATGTTGATTATGAGGCTCGTCCAGATTTTTCTTTTGAAAAATCTATTACTACTTTCTGGAAGTTGCTCTCGGCGGCAGAAGCGGGAACTTGGACTCTTTCTGAGTTGGAAGAAATTGCTGAAAAAAAAGAACCACCGGAAGGAGAACTTGGCATTTGGCATGCTGCACTTCGCCATCGCGAGTGGTTGAGTTGGAATGAAAGAAGAATGCAGCAAAGAGCAAAATGGAGAGAATTTTTCTCTACTTTTGATGTTGTTTTACTTCCTGTGACACTTACTGAAGCCATCCCACATGATCATTCTTCACCATTTACTCTTAGAAAAATTTTAGTTGATGGTGTTGAACGTTTATATAGCGATCAGATGAAATGGATGGGTTTAACAGGGGTTTCTTGGTTGCCGGCGACAGTAGTACCAGTGGGAATGATTAATGGATTACCTGTTGGGGTTCAAATCGCTGGGCCGTTTCTTGAAGATCGCACTTCTTTAGCTGTTGGTCGATTCTTACTAAAAGAACTTGGCGGATTTCAAAAGCCTGAAGGTTTTTAGTAACTCAGTCATACCAATTAATAGCAGACCGCATGGTGGCTTCAAATTCTTCAAAGCTCATTGATGTCTTAGTGGCATCAATTAACTCTGCGTCACCTCCGACCAACTTTCGGAATGGGGCTGATGGGTTTGTTGCTGCGTCAACAATTGCATCTGCAACCAACTGAGGGTCTGGCCGTTCGCCGTTTCCGTCAAGGCTTGTTAAAGATTCTCTAAATTCTTGAGCTCTTTGTTCTTGAGGTGAACCGGCCCAACTTTCTGGTCTAATTATGTTGTCAAAAAATCCTGTTTGGAATCTTCCAGGTTCTATTAAGTGAATACGGATCCCAAGTTGTGACACTTCGAAATGTGCCGCTTCACTTAATGCTTCAAGCGCATATTTTGATGCAGAGTAAGCACCACTGTAAGGAGAAGCAACCCTTCCAGCGATACTGCTTACATTGACAATCACTCCACTTCCGCGACTGCTCCATGTGGGGATTACAGCTCTCATTGTTCGTAATGGACCGAAAACATTGGTTTCAAGTTGCTGCAACATTAACTCGTCATCAATTTGTTCGATTGCTGCTTGTACTTCAAATCCTGCGTTATTAATGAGTACATCAATTTCTTCAGGATGTTCAATACATGATGCAATTGATTCAGGGTTAGTTACATCCAACTGTTTTATTTCAAGAGAGAGTTGCTCTTTTTCTGCAAGATCTAATAGATCCTGACCTTTCGAAAGATTACGCATAGTTGCAACTACATGATGTCCTTTTCGAGCTAAAGACAATGCTGCTAACTTCCCGAAACCACTGTTGCTTCCTGTTATAAGTATTTGTGCCATTTATTCACTCTAACGGAAATATGAAATGCTAAGAGTTCCGAGAGGGCGGGTCTGAAAGAGTAATCATCCCATCTGGTGTGGCAAGTCGATTAACTAATTCGCTCTTACGGAATGGAGGCATCCAACTATTTAAACTTTGAATCGCTTCCTCCATTAATGGGTGATCAGTAAGTGGGTTTTGTTCATTCGGATCGTTTTCAAGATCAAAATAAATTGCCGGGTATTCGCCGAACTTAACAAGTTTTGTAGTTTCTGTTCTTTCAACCACGAGATGACATTCATCTAAAGGTAAATCAATCATGTTTGCAAACACTCGGTAATCGAACTCCCAATGAGTTTTATCACGCCATTTTGGAGCTTTTCCTTCTTCCAAAAATGGTTTCAAAGAGCGTCCTTGACACTGTTCCGGAATAGGAAGATTCGCTACATCAAGAAGAGTTGGCATAATGTCAACATTTTCAGTGAACTCTTCAATTACTTGTCCCTTTGGTCCATTTATCTGAGGGCTACGAATAATTAGCGGTATATGGAATGCTTGATCATGAAATCCCATTTTTGAAAACAGGGTATGATCTCCCAGCATTTCTCCATGGTCAGAAGTAACAGCAACAACTGTGTGATCTTCTACTGGAGAAATCGCATCTAGAAGTCTTCCCATTTGGTTATCAACCTCGGTGACCATTCCATAATAAGTTGCCCGGGTTTGTCTAACTTCAATCGGGTTATCTGGGATATCTAAAAACCGTAACTGGGTGAGAGTGTTAAGAAAAGGATGGCTTATGTCTCCCGCAGGAAGTGGTTCCGGAACTTCTGCAGGGTCATACATGTCGTTAAATGGTGCCGGAACATGAAATGGGGGGTGTGGACGATAAAGAGAAACATGAAGAAACCATGGTTCAGGCAGAGTCTTTATTTTTTCTATGACTTTTTCTACAACAAATGCTGTTTCTGTTTCATCAGCGGAAAAAATTGAAGCAGGCCAAGTTTGCCCTTTCCCTTCTGGTATTGGAGTTTTACCATCTGGTTTCAAAAACTTTTCTCGATCAGATATGTCATAACCTTTTTCTTGAAGCCACTGATACCAGGATTCTCTTTCTTCGGGTAATTCAAGAGCAACCGTGAATCCAGGCAGAGGTCCTTCATAGGTAGATAGTCGAGGATCGTCAGCATCATTTATAGTTCGTGGATCAATTGTCGTATCGGTGTGTCCAAAGAGTTGAGGATCGTAGCCTCCTGCTCGGGCTTCTAAAGCTAAATTTGTTAAATCTGCATCAAGCGGAGTTCCGTTAAAAACAACTCGGTTGGTGTGCTGGTAAGTGCCAGTTAGTAGACAAGCACGACTAGGCGCACACGGAGAAGCTTGCGTATGGTGTGCCTTGAAAAAAGTACCTTCTGCTGCCAACTTGTCAAGATTTGGAGTCTGAATAAGAGAATTTCCAAATGCTCCTAAGCAATCAGCTCGCCATTGGTCAATTGTGACTAAAAGAATATTTGGTAATGATCCCACTCGCGCATTGTGTCACAACATTCCTCTTTTAAAAGTATTTTGTGAAATATTTTTTACATATTAAAGACAATGAACAATAAATCTCTCTGATTGAGTTAGGGTCGCGCCGATGAAGAGGATACAAAATATGCCTTCCGGACGGCCTTTAGGTTTGTTAATGGCTGGAACTGGAATGTTTTTAGTTTCGAGTGACTCTTTATTTATTCGAATTGCACAACCTTCAAGTGGTTGGACAATTGCGTTTATGGCCGGAGTGTGGTCTGTCCCTGTAGTAGCAATTGCTGCATGGCGAACATATGGCAATCAACTTTTTCATGAAATAAGAAAGCATTTAAAAATACTCTGCTTTACAGGATTGCTTGCTTCTTTTAGCACCACCGCTTTCACTATTTCTGTAACTCTCACTTCTGTATCGAATGTGGTAGCTATTCTGGCGGCTGCACCAATTTTGGCAGCATTTTTCGCCCGCTTAACTATTCGCGAATACACTTCCCGACGCACTTGGAAATCAATCGCTGGCACTGCCGTTGGGGTTCTCGTAATTGTTGGTGGATCCATGTCCGGCGGCGGAATTGGTGGAGATCTTTTAGCCCTTGCCGGCATTAGTGGTTATGCATTTAACCTCACAATTTGGCGGCGTTACCCTGACTTACCGCGAATACTTGTTGTACTTGCAGCAGCAATTTTTATCGTAATTGTTACTTCTATTCCTGCCGCTCCGACAAAGATGGATAGCGATGCGTTTTTAGCAACTTTAGCCATGGGTGCATCATTCGGTCCTTTAGCACGATTCTTACTAGCTAGCTCTACCCGATACGCACCCGCTGCAGAAGTTAGTTTGTTCACTCCCATTGAAACTGTTTGTGCTTCTATCTGGGCTTGGCTTTTCTTTAGCGAAATTCCAACTAACGCAACCATCATCGGGGCGGTTGTTATTGTCAGTGCTGTTACTTATGGGATTACTGGACCAGCATCTGAAGTAGCCCCAGAATTAGAACCTCATCCCTAAATTAAACAGTGCCGCGCGTTAAATGCTGAGCCAATGCATCACGTGCAGAGGAACTAGGAGCACTTTCTATCAAACGTACTATCGACTCGCGACGTCCCAGAATTGATAAAAGATCAACAGCTAAAGTATCCGCAAGACATAAAAGATCAAGACGTGATCCTTCAGTAAGTGGATCTGCGATAAGACCATCCACAGTTGGTCCGGAAGAAAGTTCAGCCCGAAGTAGTTTCAAAGCTGCAGTTTCTAATTCATCAAGAGCATCTAAAGCTTGTAATACATGCGTTGCCTGATCGTCGCTTAACACCCTTCAATTCTGCTCTATCTTGTGGTCCCTATCGGGGATACTTCAACAACGATGCATTACGGTAATCACATGGATTTAAATAATGTTCAAGAGCTTGTAGAAAGCTTGTACGGAGATATGGATAGAGAGCGCGGGCTTCCTCCAACTGTCGCTTGGCTTTGTGAAGAAGTCGGCGAACTTGCTCAAGCAGTTCGAAAAGGTTCTAAAGAAGAACAGCTCCATGAGTTAGGTGACGTATTGGCTTGGCTAGCGAGCTTGGCCAATCAACTAGATCTCTCTCTTGATGACGCAATAAATCGTTATGTAACTAATCCTCCTTAAGATCTGCGTTTAAGGAGTTCCTCAGCAATTTGGATGGTGTTAAGAGCTGCGCCTTTACGAAGATTATCTCCGGAAAGAAAGAGTGCTAATCCATTCTCCACTGTTTCGTCTGTACGGATACGACCGACAATCGTAGGATCGGTTCCAGCCGCATCTAATGGCGTGGGTACATCTGACAAAACAACTCCCGGGGAGTCGGACAGTAACTCTGTAGCTCTCTCAGGACTAATCGGTTTATTAAACCTTGCATGTATTGAAAGCGAATGCCCTGTAAAAACCGGAACCCTTACACACGTACCAGATACTTTAAGGTCAGGGATTCCAAGTATCTTTCTAGTCTCATTACGAAGTTTTTGTTCTTCTTCGGTTTCGTCTCTTCCATCATCAATAAAAGAACCGGCATGCGGAACGACATTAAAAGCAATAGTTCGCGGGAATGATGAAGGTTCTGGGAACTGGACAGCTTTACCATCATGTGTGAGCGTCGGCGCATCATCAATCACTGAACGGATTTGAGATGCTAATTCTTCTACGCCAACGAGTCCTGCGCCTGAAACTGCTTGATAAGTAGCAACCACTAGTGATTCCAAACCTGATTCACGATGTAACGGAGCAAGAACTGGCATGGCTGCCATCGTTGTGCAATTGGGATTTGCGATAATTCCTTTTGGGATATTGTCTAAATCTTCAGGGTTAACCTCAGAAACAATCAATGGAACTTCTGGATCATTTCTCCATCCTGATGAATTATCAATGACAGTAACCCCTGCTTCTGCCATAACAGGGGAATATTGAAGCGATGCGGTTTTACCGGCACTAGCCAAAGCTATGTCAATTCCTGACCAATCCGCTGTAGCAACATCTTCAACAACTATGTTTCTATCTTTCCATTCCAACGTGGTACCAGCGGAACGAGATGAAGCAAAAAATCTCAAATCTCCGACTGGAAAATCCCTTTCGGAAAGAAGTTGCCGCATGACAGTACCTACTTGTCCTGTGGCTCCAACGACTGCGATATTTAGATTAGAAGAACTCATACTTATAGGCTACCTAACGAGTTTGTCTTGGCAAGCAGATTTACGATGCTGATAATTCAAATGCTGCATGTAATGCCTTTACTGCATCTTCGGCGCGGCTTTCTTGAACTACACAACTTATTCGAATCGCTGAAGTTGAAATCATGGCAATATTTATTTCTTTCTCGGCCAATACTTCAAACATTTTCGCTGCCACTCCCGGGTTAGTGCGCATACCAGCTCCGATTACACTCACCCGAGCGATTTGTGGATCAACTGAAACACCCTGTGCTTGAAGTTCTTCAACTATTTGATTTGTAACTTCTTCCACATGCGGTATGTCATCGTGCGGGATAGTGAATGAAATGTCGGTGACTCCATGGTCTGAAACGTTTTGGACAATCAGGTCAACGTTGATATCTCGATCAGCTAACGATCGAAATACTTGAGCTGCTACACCAGGTTTATCTGGCACCCCTGCAATAGTCATTTTCGCTTCTGATACGTCATGCGTAACCGCTGAAACGATGGCTTGTTCCATATTGGGTTCCTCCTCAGTTACCCACGTTCCTTCTTGCCAAGTGAACGCTGATCGGACATGTAGTCGCACCCCATGGGTACGAGCGTATTCAACTGACCGCATTGCAGGCTTTGGACAACCTGTTGCAGTCATTTCAAGTAATTCTTCAAAAGAAACTGTGTTCATTTTCCTTGCAGAAGGGACCACTCGAGGGTCTGTAGTAAAGACTCCGGTGACATCGGTGTATAACTCACAAACATCTGCATTTAGTGCGTGCGCTAAAGCAACAGCCGTAGTGTCGGAACCACCTCTACCGAGAAAAGTAACGTCATTATCTGTTGAAACACCTTGGGATCCACCCACAACAGCAACCCTTCCAGCGTTAAGAGCATCTTGAACTCGATCAGGTCGCACTTCAAGAATTTTCGCATTTGTATGTGTTGTATCAGTAAGAAAACCAGCCTGACTTCCCGTAAATGAATCAGCTGGAATACCAAGATCATGTAACGCCATGCACATAAGAGCAGTAGCTTTACGTTCCCCAGCAGTTATTAGCATGTCCATTTCTCTTCCGGGATGCGTAGAAGAAACGTCGTTTGCTAAACGTAAAAGTTCATCTGTCTCTTTCCCCATTGCTGAAACAACCATTACTACTTGATCGCCGCGGCGAAGAGTTCTTGAAACATGTTCGGCGACTTCACGTATACGTCCAGGATCACCGACCGCTGTTCCACCAAACTTTTGTATAACCAATGCCATATCTACAGGATAACTTAGAGCACCCTGTAGCGAGGCATGAGTTATTTTTACTGAACTTGTTGTGAGATTGTTAGGGTCATAGTCATGGTTAAAAAAGTTAAGCCACTGAATAAACGAAGCAATGAAAATCGTCATTCCTCAGTAATACGGATTACTAGTGTTATTTCAGTAATAGCAATGGTTGTTACAGCGGGAACCATTCTTTTTCTATTTCTCTTTGATAATGAGAAAAGCGATGAGCTCCCACTCCCCGCCGTTGTTGAAGAAGTAACGAGTTGTCCCGCAGACGACGGCAGCCAAGAACAGCAGTTAGCTTTTGCAAGAAGACCGATTTGGTGTTTAGAGAATGGGCAGACTTATACCGCAGTTTTTAATACTTCCGAAGGCGAAATACGGGTTTCGCTTGATACTGACAGAACGCCTGAAACAGTTAATAATTTTGTTGTTCTAAGCAGGTTCAAGTACTACGACAACACTTTATTGTTTAGATTTGATCCTTCACTTGCGATCATCCAAGGCGGATCTCCTCACACTAATGATTGGAGTGATCCTGGCCCTGGCTACACCATCCCAGATGAAGGCGGTCTCTTTTCAACAAGTGGAGGGTCTACCTTTGGTCCATTTACTTATGAACCGGGACAATTAGTTATGGCACGTAGTTCCGGGCCAAATTCTTCTAGCGCTCAATTTTTTCTTAGCACCGGGGACGAAGTTGCTGTTCTTAATGGACAAGGAAGTTACATCGTTTTTGGAGAGACAGATCAAGACGGTTTAGATGTCCTGAAAGCAATGATGGATCTTTATGAAGAAGATGAAACTTCTCCTTATGGTGGCGGGCCAGTCCGCGATGTCGTCTTAGATTCAATTGAAATTGTTACTGAACCAATAGTTGACTGATTGGTTCAATTTTAGTTGTGGGTATAGAGCCTGAAGAAAATATTTGGTTGTTCCCTCCAGCAGCAACTGCTGACGAATACGGTTTTGTTGCGGTAGGAGCAGATGTCACTCCAGGAACTTTGTTAGCGGCGTACCGTAATGGTTTATTCCCTATGCCAATAAAAGAAAACGGGATGATGGGATGGTGGTCACCAGATCCTCGTGGTGTGTTGTGGCTTGATGACTTGAATGTAAGCCGGTCTTTAGGGAAGTCGTTAAAGAATTTTGAAATTAGAGTTGATACTGCTTTTGAGGAAGTAGTTGTTTCATGTGCTGACCCAAGCCGCCCAAAAGGGTGGATTGATGAACAAATAATTTCTGCTTACCTTGATTTGCATAATCTTGGCTGGGCGCACTCTGTTGAAGCTTGGGATAAAAACGGATTAGCCGGTGGACTTTATGGAGTGAGTATCGGGGGCTTATTCGCTGGTGAATCAATGTTTTACCGACGAAGTGACGCGTCAAAAGCAGCCTTAGTTGGCTTAGTGGATTTAATGAACGATGGTGGTTCACGATTAATTGATGTTCAGTGGCTAACTAGCCATCTTCGAGCTATGGGATGTTCTGAAATAGAACGAGAAAAATATTTAAAGAAAGTAAATGAGTTGACCCTTGTAGAAGAACCTAATTGGGATAGTTACTAGTCTGGGAAGATCCAAAGTGCCGCGGTTTATCCACCCACCAACGACCTGAAAATCTCCATACCGTTGACTCATCTTGAACTGTTGGAGCTATTGGCTCAGGCCAAAGCTCTTGGTAAGCAAGAATGATTGCTTCGATCTCTTCTGGGTCAGCTCCAGGAACTTCAATATGAATAGGTGGCGTATTTGGCATTTTAGAGAGGAACGTTTCCGTGTTTGCGTTGAGGAATATCTGATCGTTTCGTAGAAAGAACTTCTAATCCAGCGATTAAACGAGATCTTGTTTCAGAAGGGTCAATTACTTCATCTATGAACCCTCTCTCTGCAGCCACATACGGGCTTGCAAATTTTTCTGTGTATTCATCAACAAGTTCAACTCGTCGTGTATCTGGATCAGACGCAGCTTCAATTTCTCTTCTATAAACGATTTCAACTGCTCCTTGCGGCCCCATTACAGCTAGTTCTGCTGACGGCCAAGCAAGAGATAAATCTGAACCGACAGATTTGGAATCCATCACAACATATGCGCCGCCATAAGCTTTTCTAGTTATTACTTGAATGCGTGGAACAGTTGCTTCGCAATAGGCATAAAGAAGTTTTGCACCATGTCGAATTATCCCGCCATATTCTTGATCTACTCCTGGAAGAAAACCGGGAACGTCCACGAAAGTAATAAGTGGAATATTGAAAGCGTCACAAGTACGAACAAAGCGAGAAGCTTTCTCGGCAGCTTGAATGTCTAATACACCTGCTAAAACCATGGGTTGGTTACCAACAACTCCGACGCTTCGCCCGTTTAACCGTCCAAACCCACACACAATATTTTGCGCCCATGAAGAGTGATATTCGAAGAAGTCGTGGTCATCTAAAACTTCTTCAATTACTTTCTTCATGTCATATGGCATGTTCGGGCTATCAGGCATTAAGTCATTTAATTCAGAACATGACCTTTCAGACGAATCTTCACTGGGTATTACGGGTGTTATTTCAAGATTGTTTGAGGGAAGATAAGAGAGAAGTATTTTTACTTCATCAAGAACTTCTTCTTCTGTCTCGCCTACAAAAGTAGATACACCAGATTTAGTTGAATGGCTCGATGCACCACCAAGTTCTTCAAGAGTTATTTCTTCACCGGTAACTGTTTTTACTACATCAGGTCCGGTAATAAACATGTGTGATTTCTCGCGAACCATAAAAATAAAGTCTGTCATTGCAGGGCTATATACCGCTCCACCTGCACAGGGGCCAAGCACAACACTAATTTGTGGAATAACTCCGGAAGCTTGAACATTTCTCCAGAAGATCCCTCCGTACCCATCAAGACTTACTACTCCTTCTTGAATGCGGGCTCCTGCTCCATCATTTAAACCAATCATCGGGGCTCCAACGGATTGAGCAAGATCCATAACCTTGTGGAGTTTTTGAGCAAATACTTCTCCTAGTGCTCCACCAAATACAGTGAAATCTTGAGAGAAGACAAAAACTTTTCTTCCATCTATTGTTCCCCACCCAGTTATGACTCCATCGGTATATGGGCGTTCTTCTAGACCGCTGTCGTGTGCCCTATGCCTTACCAACATGTCAATTTCATTAAACGATCCAGGGTCTAGAAGATAATCAATACGTTCACGGGCAAGCATTTTCCCTTTATCGTGTTGGCGCTGAACAGCTCTTTCAGAGCCAGCATTAAGCGCTTCTTCTTTTCGGCGACGTAAATCGTCTAAACGTTCGTTCATTGAATATTGACTCATTTGATTCACAGGGTACCGAAATAAATCCGCCGGATCGCGTTATTCACCAGTTGATTAGGAAATGCTGTTTGCAAGAGCTTCTGCTTTTTCAAATACTTTTTGCGCATCAAGATGTTCACATACCTCTGAAAAATGTGATTTTGGACCAGCCCAAAACAGTTCATCAACGTTTTCCATTACAGGAGCATTGAGGTCTAAAGTTGCTAATTTACGGTAAAGCAATGCTTCTTCAAATTGATTAGTAAATGTGGACGATAATTTACTTGCCCCTCGTGGAACTACTTCCCATTCAGCATCATTGGTAGGAATATTTTCTAAATGTTTATAATGCGCAAGCATTGTTGAAGAAGATTTTGCTCCCCAACCTAAAAGTCCTGGAATACCATCAGCTGTATCTCCAACTAAAGCAAGATAATCAGGAATAGATTCTGGGGATACTCCGAATTTCTCTCTTACTCCCTTTTCGTCATAAATAATTTCTTTCCTTCGGTCAAACTGAACTATGCCGCTTTGGTCATTAACTACTTGTGCAAGATCTTTATCAGGCGTACAAATTAAGACTCTGGTCACTCTCGGATCAGTTGCTGCTTTTACTGCTGCTGCTCCCATTGCATCATCTGCTTCATGTTCCTTCATACTAAAAACAGCAAATCCTGCCGCATCTAAGGCCGCTTCTAATAAAGGAAACTGAGAGAAAAGTTCGGGAGGAGTTCCTTCCCCAGTCTTATATCCATCAAACAAATCATTTCGAAACGATTCGACCACTTGATCTGTTGCTATCCCAACATGCGTTGCATCTTGTTCCAACAAACTCATCATTGAATTGAGGACACCTCTGACAGCAGCTACTTCGATACCTTCATCTGTAATGTGGGAAGGTACTGCAAAGTGATGTCGAAATAATTCATATGTTCCGTCAACAAGATGAACTTCCATAATTTATTCTGACGGATCTTCAACAAGTTCTATGAGAGTACCTAATGCACCTTTTGGGTGTATAAAGGCGACAGTAGTTCCACGTGATCCGGGGCGTGGAACCTCATCTATGGCCTTGCTGCCTGCCGCAACGACTGCCTTTATAGCTTCAGCACAATTTTTTACCCGGTAACCAATGTGGTGTATTCCTTCTCCATTGCGGTCAAGAAAGATGGATATAGGTGAATCTGGCCGAGTTCCTGTAGTGAGTTGTATATATGACTCTCCAACTGAAATAAGTGCTTCTTCAACACCATCTCTTTCAACTATTTCTCGATGAGCAACTTCAGAACCAAAAGCTTGCTGGTAATACTCAATTGCGGCATCTAAATCATGTACTGCAATTGCTACGTGGTCTATCTGATCCAACTGCATCTTTGCTCCTTATATCTTGCTGCGTTAAGCGCACTTTCTATATGTTTTTCGCTTGTTTTAAAGGTTTTCTTGTAACTTTTCTCTATTCAATTTGACTACTTGTTACTTTTTTGTCAAAGTTGTAACATAATCGCAACATGTTGGGGCCCCTCCACCCAACTCAGAAAACGTCTTCGGAATTGGCCAGCAACGGTTCCCGAAGACGTTTTCTATTTTTCATTAAGTTTATTTTCCTCCAAAATATGGCGTTTTTCTAATGCTTGTCCCAGAGTGAGCTCGTCAGCATATTCAAGGTCACCTCCAACAGGTAACCCCGTTGCAACCTTACTTACAGTTACACCCAGCGGGCCAAGTAATCGAGCTAAGTACATTGCAGTAGCTTCTCCCTCAATATTTGGATTAGTTGCGAGAATTACTTCCATCACCTGCTCATCGTTAATTCGCGTAAGTAGTTCTGAAATATGAAGTTGATCTGGCCCTATTCCTTCAATCGGACTTATTGCTCCACCTAAAACGTGATAGCGCCCGCGAAATTCACCTGTTCGTTCCACCGCAACAATGTCGCGAGCTTCTTCAACCACACAAAGTAGACCGGTTTCGCGACGAACGTCACTACAAATTCCACAAATCTCCTCTTCAGCAATATTAAAACATTTGACACAAAACTGAACACGAGATTTCATTTCAGAAATTGCGTGAGTGAAACGCTCAACATCTTCAGCAGGTAACTTCATCAAATGAAACGCAAGGCGTTGTGCCGACTTCGGCCCTATCCCTGGCAAACGACCTAATTCATCAATCGCATCTTGAACAGCGTCGGCATACATAATTATTCGTCTACTATTTCTGCGCCGGGGAATGCTTTTATTACTTGATCAGTCGCAGACCCTTCAAAAGTGTCTGCAGAAATTGAACCAGAAGTATCGACTTCTAAATTTTCTTTCTTTGGTTTTGGCGCTGGTTTCGAAGAGTCTGAATTTGATGAGACAACATCTAATCGCAATTGTAAAGGAGTTGAAAAATGATTTGATAATGCTGCCTTTATTTCTTCCGTTAAGTCCACGCACCGTTGGCGGTGTGGTTCATTAGGTAAACCGAGTACGACTTCAGCGCCAACTATGTCAATTATCTGCGAAGCAGCCAAACGAGATCGCGCCCGTTTTGACATAGTTTGAATAATGTCTTTCCATGCAGCCACCACACTATTGAGTTCTGGCACCTCAATAGATCCCGAAGTTTCTACTTGTTTTTCTTTAGAAGGGTTTTCTTCAGGAGGGGAACTACTTTCCTCCTGAATCTTTGATGGAGTTGAAGGTTTAGATGTTTTACTTAAAATTTCTTTCGCTTTAGAACTAGGTTTAATGGGCGTAGAAGGTACCGCCGACATAGAAGAAAGTTGCCTTTCAAGTTCTTCTATTCTTGCAGTCAGGGTTTCAATTAATTCATTACTTTGTTGGCCTTCTTCGCGGGTTAAACGAACTAAAGCAACTTCTAAATCTACTCGTGGGTCAGGAGCACGCCGCATATCAACAAGAGCAACCCCAAGGACTTCAAGAGCTTTAGTAATTAGTCCCGGAGTAACTTGATCAGAAAACGAAAGCGAATGATTTATTTCTTCTTCTCCAATTTCCTCTGACGGAACTCCCATTTTTAGAAGAAATGCTGTCCGTAGTGCTCCAAGTAATTCTTCAGCTATTACCCGAGGTTCACGGCCTCTGGAAATCCCTTCGCTTACCGCTCCTAAAGCTTTAGAAGAATTCTTTTCAGCGAGGGCATTAAGAAGATTGTGAACTGTTTCATCGTCACTAATAATTCCACCAGAAACAACTCTGTCTAAAGCTGAAAGAGTGTCTCGAGCGGATCCACGACCAGAACGTACAGCATGTATCTTTCCGTCTGTGTCAACATCCAATTCGGCATCAGTGGCAACGTCCTCAACAAGAGACTCCAACTCTTCTTTCGAAAGAAGTTTTAATTCAAGATGCTGTGAACGGCTCCGTATAGTTTCAACAACCTTATGAGGTTCAGTGGTTGCGAGAATAAAAATTACGTGATCCGGGGGCTCTTCAAGAGTTTTTAGTAAAGCGTTTTCCGCTCCAGAAGTAAGCATATGAACTTCGTCAAGTAGGTAAACCTTGGTTCTTCCAGGCGTCCCTAAAGCTACTTTTCCAAGGAGGTCGCGCATGTCATCAACTTTGTTGTTTGACGCTGCATCTAACTCATGAAGATCGAATGAATTCCCTGCATCAATTGATAAGCAAGAATCGCATGCACAACATGGTTCTCCTTCAAGTGGCTTGTCGCAATTAAGCACCTTTGCCAAAATACGGGCAGCAGTGGTTTTGCCTGTTCCTCTTGGACCGCTAAGCAGGTAAGCGTGATGGACACGATCTTCTTTAACTGCATTACGTAAAGCTTTTACAACATGGTCTTGCCCGCGAATCTCAGAAAAACGCCGAGGCCGATACCTTCGGTAAAGCGATGTGTACTGCATACACCACTCACCATAGTCCTCATGTCAAAGATCGTTTAACCCGTAGTCAAACTCTTTTATTTTTGGAGGAAGGTATGGGATTCGAACCCATGGTGACAATGAAGCCACAATGCCTTTCCAAGGCATCCCTTTCGGCCGCTCAGGCAACCTTCCAATTTTTATCTGTAGATAAGAACTAGCGTTCAAGGGTATCGTTATTCAAGACCTGTTTTGGAGTGTGGCGGCTGGGTCCTGTGCGACTGAAGCCCGTGAACCGAGTCAGGGTCGGAAGGCAGCAGCTCTCAGCGGAGCCTTTAGAGTGCCGCAGATCGCCTGGCCGTCACTCTCGAGAACAGGAATTTAAGTCAAATTAACGTATTGTCAGAGTGTGGATGATATAGAAATAATGCATGTGGCTCTTGAAGAAGCTCAAATGGCGGCCTCTAAAGGAGAAGTTCCTGTAGGGGCTGTAGTTGTAGTTAATGGCGAAATAATTGCCAAAAGACACAACCAAAGAGAGTCTGATCATGACCCAACATCTCATGCAGAGATACTCGCACTTCAAGACGCATCAAAGGTCATTGGTGATTGGCGGCTCACTGATGCAACTTTATTTGTGACTCTTGAACCCTGTCCGATGTGCGCAGGAGCAGCTTGGGCTGCTCGTATTGGCAAAGTTGTGTACGGAGCTCCAAGTATGGATGCCGGAGCTTTAGGTTCTTTATTGCATGTTGGTGCCGACCCACGACTTAACTATGAGTTTCCTGTAGTAGGTGGGGTGCTTTCGGAAGAAAGTGCAAATCTATTAGCAGAATTTTTCTCTCGGCATCGATAGGTGGTCAAAACTGTGCTGTTGGTTAACCTCATTTATGGAAGGTTGCCAGAGCGGACGAATGGGGCGGCCTCGAAAGTCGTTGTGGCCTCCGGGTCACCATGGGTTCGAATCCCATACCTTCCGCCATTAAAAATTATTTATGACGAGATTATCCACGGTCGGTGTCGATTTTGTTTAATAACTAGGTGAACTATTGAATTCTCTATTCAAAATCTCTAAAAAGTCGATGCGGCTCTTTTTTTACAACATATGGAAATGGGTTCAAAATAACTTTTATGGATTATTGCTAGTAATTGGTGTAAGCATCTTTGCTAAGCAAGTTATTCGTTTAGAAATTTTAAATGATTCTCTTTCTTCTCCTGTAGTCGCTCTTTTATGCGGAATAGTTCTTGCCAACATTGGTCTTGATAGCTCATGGGCGAAACCGTCTTTGAATTTTGCTTCTAGCCAATTGTTAAAAGTTGGAGTTGCGCTAATTGGGTTTCGCCTTACTTTTTCAGAAATTTTGGAGATAGGAAGCTTAAGTGGGGTTTTAGTAATCATCTCCGTTGTATTTGTTTCTTTTTTTCTAATCAGGTGGATAGGAGAAAAGGCATCTCTCTCTAAACCATTGACTCTTTTGTTAGCTGCAGGTTTTCCCATATGCGGCATATCTGCCATTGCAGCTGTGAAACCACTGAGTGGAGCTGATGATGAAGAGACCGGTTATGCAGTCGGGCTTATAACGATTTTTGGTTCTATTTCAATTCTTTTCTTTTCAATTCTTCACCTGATCTTTGATATTGAAATGAATACTTTGGGATGGTGGATTGGTTTATCTGTTCATGACACAAGCCAAGTAGTAGCTGCTGCATCAACTATCAGTGAAAGTTCTTTAGATTCAGCAATGGTTGTCAAGATGGGCCGCATTTTATTGTTAGCACCAATGCTTTTAATGATTTCGTTCATGAAACAACGCGAGATACAAGCCAGTGAAAAAAAACGTTTTCCTGTACCTATTTTTATTATTGGTTTTGCTGTTGCAGCTGCGCTGGGATCTGCCAATGTTTTTTCCACGAGTTTTCTTGACTCAATAGATACAGTTCGAACTTTTTTAATTACTGCGGCAATGTTTGGCCTAGGTTCGGGAATACGTCTTATATCTATTAAGGACCTTGGTGCTAAGCCGCTACGCGTGGGGTTCATAGCGTGGATTACAGTTCTAGTTCTTGCTGGCATTGGAACATTTCTTACAATTTAAATTGGTTAAAAATAGTTACCAAACAACTAATGCTGCTCCTGCTGCTACAAGTCCAACTCCCCACCAGGATCTTTTTCCAAGCGCTTCACCTGCTAAAAGCACTCCAAGAGGAATTGAAAGTTGTCGTAATCCCGCTACTTGACCGGCTTGAGCCCATCTGAATGCTAAAAGGATTAAAACATAGGATCCTCCCTGGAGGGCTCCAATTAACATTCCGGAAGGGATTGATTTACGAATATTTATCAGTGATATACGGCGGCAACTTATAACGGTCGTTGAACTAATAATTGCAACGATCGAGAAGTACCCGAGAGGGTTGGTTTGATCAACAGCACCCGCATCAATTAAGGAGTACCCAACAGTTGCAAAACCGCTTATGACAGCTGAAAGTACTGATTTTTTTTCACCTATTTTTTGTCCAAGCCCAGCAAGCGTAAGAAGTCCTACAACTAGTGCCAAAAGCCCTATTCCGGTAAGTATTGAAGGAACTTCGTTTAAAAAAATCCATCCTCCAGCCCCAATAAGAAGTGGGGCAGTTCCTCGAGAGATCGGATATGCGACTCCAAGGCTTCCTTCTCGATAAGCCGTGCCGAGCATCCACATGTATATAGCTTGAGCAGCTGCCGATGGGATAAGAAATTTAATTACTTCTGTAGGTGGATCCAAGATGGCGATCGGTAAGCAAACTAATCCAAATATTAGATAACTAAGAGTGATGACAATATCTGGATTGTCCATTTTATGTATTTTTGCGTTCCACAAAGCATGAAGAACCGTGGAGATAAGTACAACAACAACTGCAGTAAATGCCATTAATTAACTCATATGTTTCACGGATTGGAGCGCAGAGATAACAGCTAAATCTATGATGTCCTGAGTGGAGCATCCACGTGATAAATCATGAAAAATTCCATCTAATCCTTGAAGTAGCGGGCCTATAGCCCTTGCTCCTGCTAATCGTTCTGTAATTTTGTAAGCAATATTTGCTGAATCTAAGTCTGGAAAAATAAATACATTTGCAGCACCTTGTAACAAAGAATCTGGGGCTTTACTCGCAGCTATTTCCGGCACCCAAGCAGCATCAAATTGTAATTCCCCATCAACAAGAAGTTTTGGGTCGCATTCTCTTATAAGACTTACTGCATCTCTAACTTTGATGACCTTCGGATGGTCGGCACTTCCATGCGTAGAAAAAGAAAGCATTGCAACTCGCGGTTCTTCTCCTGTGAGCGTCTTGTAAGTGGACGCAGTAGAGATCGCTATTGAACAAAGTTGTTCAGAGTTTGGTTCAGGGAGGACAGCGCAGTCTCCATAAGCAAGGTTCATTCCATTTGGGAGAACCATGAGAAAAGAACTGCTCACTACTTCTACTTCTGGTGATACTCCTAGTATCTGAAAACCTGTCTTCAACACCTCACCGGTAGACCGAGTTGCACCAGCAACTGCGGCATCTGCTTTTCCACTTTTTACAAGTAAAGCAGCTGCAATTAGTGGATCAGACGGATCGAAACCATTATCTGCAGCTGTTTGAGCAAGAGCATTTTCGGAATCAATTACTGGTTCAATTATGTGGGCTATTGATTCTTCAATTAAATATTGGGCTGCTTCATCTGCCCTTTGGTCACCAAGATCAGCAAGCACTATACGCGCTGGTCTTATTTTCGCTTTTTCTTGCCACTGAAGAAGTATGTCGTTCATTTAATTTTTTCTAATTTCGAATCTTATTGTTTAGGTTAAGAGTGTTTTGTTACTAATCTTAAGAAATTAGACGCGACCACGCTGGTTTTCGTTTGAGGGAGTAACGTACTTCCGTCATTACCCCACTGCAAAGTTGGTGGTAATAACTGGGATTTTAAAAATATAAAGAGAATTGTTTATGACGAAAAATATTCCAGAACGGGCACAAGTAGTCATTATTGGTGGAGGAATTGTTGGTGCCAGTGTTGCGTACCATCTCACTGAATTAGGTTGGACCGATGTAGTTCTTTTAGAACGCCACACATTAACTAGTGGAACCACCTGGCATGCGGCAGGTTTAGTTGGCCAACTTAGAGCAACGCACAACATGACCCGGCTTGCCGCCTATAGTGCCGATCTTTATCATCGCCTTGAACATGATATGGGCCATCCAACTGGATTTAAAAAAGTTGGTTCTCTCAGTGTTGCTGACAATTCTGAAAGGTTAGAAGAGTTGGTCCGCGGCGCAGGAATGGCGCGTTGTTTTGATGTAGATATTGACGTTATTGATGCGGACGAACTTGTTGAACGTTGGCCTCTTATCAATCCTGAAGGAATTGTTGGAGGAGTTTGGATACCTAGTGACGGTCAAGCTTCACCGGTAGATACAACCATGGCGTTAGCTGCTGTGGCGAAAAAAAACGGTGCGAAAGTTATTGAAGGAATTTCTGTAAAAGCTATTCAAACTTCAAATGGAAGGGCCACCGGAGTTGATACTGATCTTGGCCCAATTGAAGCCGAATACGTTGTTACTGCTGCAGGGATGTGGTCTCATCAACTTGGTCGAGATGTTGGAGTGAATATTCCCCTTCATGCATGTGAACATTTTTATCTTGTTACTGAACCTGTTCCTGACCTACCGTCAGGTCTTCCAGTTCTTCGTGACACAGATAACTGTATTTATGTAAAAGAAGATGCTGGTCGGTTACTTGTTGGAGCCTTTGAACCTATTGCTAAACCGTTCGGGGCAGAAGGACTACCTCATGATCGGCCATTTATGCAACTCGATGAAGATTGGGACCACTTAGCACCGGTGTATGAACGAGCTTGTGAACGGATACCTCTTCTTAATGAAATTGGTATCCGTTTATTTTTTAACGGACCAGAAGCCTTTACCCCTGATGATAGATATTTGCTTGGTCCCACTCCTGAACTTGATAATCATTTTGTCGCTGCAGGATTCAATTCTGTTGGTATTCAGTCTGCAGGTGGAGCAGGAAAAGTTTTAGCAGAATGGATAGTTGACGGTCGACCACCTATGGATTTATGGGATGTTGATATTCGACGCGCTCAACCATTTCAAACCAACCGACGGTATTTGCACGACCGGTCAATTGAATCGCTTGGGTTGTTATATGCAATGCATTGGCCTTTCCGACAAGTAGAAACTGCTCGGGGTGTGCGTCGTTCCCCTTTTTATGACCGTCTGGTAAATCTTGGAGCATGCCACGGAGAAAACGGTGGTTGGGAAAGACCAAATTGGTTCGCGCCCGACGGAGTTGAACCAATATATGAATACACCTATGGTCGGCAAAATTGGTTTGAACATTCAGCCGCGGAACATCAGGCTTGCCGAGAAGGCGCTGCACTATTTGATCAAACTTCGTTAGCGAAGATCCTGGTACAAGGACCTGATGCAGCAACTGTTCTTAACAAAATTTCTTCAGCGAATATTGACGTTGCGCCAGGAACCTCCGTATACACAACTTGGCTTAATGAACGAGGCGGAATTGAAGCTGACTTAACTGTTAATCGCCTAGACGAAGAAACATTTCTGGTTGTCACTGCGTATACAACTCAGTTAAAAGATGCTGATTGGATCCTTAGAAATATTCCTGAAGAGGCAAGAGTTGTTGTAACTGACGTGACTTCTGGTTGGGCAACTTTAGGAATATTCGGCCCACAGGCACGCTCCGTGATGTCTCCACTAACTGACGCTGACCTCTCAAACGAAGCTTTTCCCTTCGGGACTCTTCAAGAAATTGACTTTGGGTATGCCCGAGCTATCGCGGTCCGTCGAACATACATGGGAGAGTTGGGTTGGGAAGTTTATTTACCAACTGAGTTTGCGGCGGGCGCATTTGATCAACTTTGGGAATCAGGCGCGCCTAAAGGATTGAAATTAGCAGGCATGCACGCAATGAATTCTTTAAGGATGGAAAAGGCTTACCGGCACTGGGGAGACGATATATGCGATGAAGATACCCCTCTAGAAGCAGGGCTCTCTTGGGGTGTTGCCTGGGATAAGCCCGGAGGCTTTATTGGAAGAGAAGCATTACTTGCTCTGCAGGAATCTGGAATTACTCGACGATTAGTCCAATTTCGTGTTGACGACTCTGAGCCTTTGCTTTATCACAATGAACCTGTCTATAAAGATGGAATCATTGTTGGAAGAATCACATCTGGAATGTACGGACACACAATAGGTGCAGCTTTAGGAATGGGTTATGTTTCCCATGAACGCGATGTTCCTCGCAACCAAGTGTTAGATGGTTCCTTTGAAATTGAAATAAACGGAAAAAGATTTCCTGCAACTGCTTCGTTCCGGCCTTTCTATGATCCAGATAGTAAACAAGTTCATCTTTAAGTCTCGTCTGCTGAAGAGAGTAGAATTTTTTCAATAAGATCAGTCAGTGTTTCTTTTTCTTGGTCTGTAAGAACACCATAAAAATCTTGTTCGGATTTATGTTGTTCAATGTAAGCATCTTTAACCGCGTTTTTTCCTTTTTTGGTTAAACCAACAAATACGACTCTCCGATCATCGCTTCCATTTTTTCTCGTTATTAATTGATCACGTTCTAATGTCTTAAGTGCGCTTGAAACAGAGGCTCGAGAAAGACCAGAAAAACGTGCGACACGATTTGACTCCATGCTTCCACAGACCCAAACCGTAAATAAGATTCGGAAACCAGCCCATGTGAGTCCAGATGGACGATGAACATGTGATTCTACATGACGAGCAAATTGGGTTGAGGTGCGTGAAAACAGAAATGATAAGAGAAAAAGTTTTAAATCCGGATGTGGGAGTTCGTTAGTTACCCGACTTACAGCCATTTCGCTGAACTGCCGTGCATCAAAATCTTCAGATGCCATATCAGTCAGTGTCTAACGCTAAGCCTTCTTCGTCACCAAGATACGCGGCAATAACTGCTGGATCCTTTTGTATCTGTTCTGGTGTTCCTTCAGAAATCTTTTGGCCGAAATCTAGAACCATGATTCGATCTGCTATGTCCATAACGAGACTCATGTCATGTTCAACGAGAATCATTGATATTCCTAGTTCGCGTCGGATATCAAGAATAAAGCGAGCCATATCTTCAGTCTCTTCAAGATTCATTCCTGCTACTGGTTCGTCTAATAAAAGTAGTTCTGGGTTCATAGCAAGCGCTCTTCCAAGTTCTACCCTTTTTTGAAATCCATATGGGAGTAGTGCAACTGGGTGTTTGCGCCATTCTTCAATTTCAAGGAAATCAATGATGTCTTCAACTGCAAGACGGTGTTCCATTTCCTCTTTTTTTGCGGGACCAAACCATAAGGCTCCAGCCAGCCAAGATCTTTTCATCCGCACGTGTCGACCGAGGAGTAGATTTTCTAGAACTGTCATATGCGGGAAAAGTTCTATGTTTTGAAAAGTTCGTGCAATACCGAGACCTGCAACTGTGTCGGGACGCTGACCGCTAATACTGTTTCCTTTCCAAAAAATGTCGCCTTCTTGCGGGCGATAAACCTGACTGATGCTGTTGAATATTGAAGTTTTTCCTGCACCGTTAGGGCCAATAATTGAAAAAAGTTCACCCTCTTGGACTTGGAAGGAAACATTTGAAATAGCTTTCACTCCTTTGAATGAAAGGCTTATGTCTTTAACTTCGAGAAGAGGTTGATTCATGACAGCCAACGCTTTCTTCTTTTGTAATGCTTAACATCTCTGAAGGATTTTCGTTCTGTTCCTTCACCGTGGAGACCTAAATAAAATTCTCGTACATCTTCGTCTTTAAGAAGTTTGCTGGCAACACCGTCCATAACAATCTTTCCGGTTTCCATGATGTACCCGTAATTAGCTATTGATAAAGCCATGTTTGCGTTTTGTTCAATAAGTAAAACGCTTGTGCCATCTTTATTAATTTCAACAATTGTGTCTCGGATCTGAGCAACAAGTTTTGGTGCGAGGCCTAATGATGGTTCATCCAAAATAAGAAGTTTTGGATCAACCATAAGTGCCCTTCCTATTGCAAGCATTTGTTGTTCTCCGCCAGATAGGTAACCAGCGATTGATTTCCTCCGTTCTGAAAGAACAGGGAACATTGTCATTACTCGTTCATGGGCTGTTTTTATAGCTGCTTTATCTTTGCTAGTGATTGCTCCAGCCGTTAAATTTTCATCCACAGTAAGTTCAGCGAATATTCGTCGACCTTCTAATACTTGGCTTATGCCGTCGCGAACAATTGTTGAAGGGTTTTTGTTATCAATTTGTTCACCGTTGAATTTGATAGATCCTTTAGTAACTTTTCCTTCGTGTACATCTAGCAGGCCTGTGATAGCGCGGGTCGTGGTTGTTTTCCCCGCACCGTTGCTTCCCAGTAACGCGACAATGTCTCCTTGCGGTACTTCAATTGAAAGGCCGCGTAGAACGAGAACTACTTCGTTATAGACGACTTCTAAGTTGGCGATTTCAAGCATTGGATTCCTGGGTCTTTTAATATTTTGAATGTTTGGGGTGGCCGGTTAACCGGCCACCCCAAATAGTTTTATTCAGCTTTAAAGCAAGCGCCGTCGTACACCTGCGCAGCAGTGATATCTGAAACGAATGGGCCACCATTCATCAGAACTGAACCGGTGCTTCCGCCACTTGAGATAGTTGCTTCAGCATCATACAGATCAGCCTGAATATCAAATATGTATGACTCACGCACAATGTAGTCATTTGGATCGCCGCCGTACCCTTGGTTCGGAGCAAGACCCATATAGTCAACGGTTGTTGAATTTGCTGCAGCAATAACACCGGCTCTTGTTAAATCGCCAGCTGCAGCAGCAGCTTCAAGAATTTGGTGAGCTGCCATAGCTTCAGTCCAACCAATTGCATATGAATCAGATACCGGATCATCGGGCATAGCTGCTTCTAGTGCAGAAACCATGTCTGCCATACCTGGTGCATCTCCTGCATTCCAGGTCAAGGTATATGTTGACTGGTAGAAGGATGAATCAAGCACTGGAGCAAGGGCTGTTCCTAGAAGGACGTAACTGTATGTTGGTGAGTTTCCTGACCAAACAGCGCTAAATCCTTCAGCGGCAGCGCCACCCATAAGTTCAGCTAAAAGGCTTGGCCCAGTAGTGACCCATACGAGGTTGGCTCCTGAGTCGACCAAACCAGCAATTACTGGAGTCTGGTCGGCGCCAGGGATTACTGCACCTTCGCCGTCATAAACGATTTCAATTCCGAGTGCTTCAGCAGCGATTTTTGCACCTGCTGCACCATCTTGGCCATATTCACCTGGGTAGGTAAGGATGGCAAGTTTTGCATCGCCTTCCACAACGTTGGCTGCTAAATAATCCACTGCGTTAATGGATTCGTAGCAATAACTTGTGTAGGACTCAAATACGTTTTCGCCAAAATCTGGATCTGGCCAACCGGAATACCATGAAAGTGGAATAGCTCCTAATCCATCTTCAACAAGGGCCTCTGCTATTGCAGCAGTGTGTGGCGAACCTGTGGATTGGCTTAAGAAGACAACTCCGTCATCTGCACTCATCTCTTCGTATTTTTCAAGATGTGTTGGGACATCGTAAGCATTGTCTTCTATCCAGAAGTCAATCATTTTGCCGGCGATGCCACCATTTTCATTTACTCGGTCCCAGTAAGCGGTCTGAGCTGCAATTATTTGAACTACTAATGGAGCGAAAGGACCACTTAAGTCAGCGATAGCACCAACTCTGATTGTGTCCTCAGTAACTCCGTAGTCATAAGCAACTTCAGCCCCGTCAGCTGGAGTTTCAGTCTCAGCAGGAGCTTCAGTCTCGGCAGGAGCTTCAGTCTCCGCCGGGGCCTCAGTCTCCGCTGGAGCTGATGATGACGCTGATGCTGAGGATGACGAAGAGTCTTCGTCACTACCGCAGGCTGCAGCGACAACCGTGAAGGCCAGCAGAATTGCTAGCAATTTCGACACGTGTTTCATATTTTTTCCCCTCTCTTTGGGATTGTGCTCAGGCGTATAGCCAGAGATCTTTTTAAACTGTTCAATAGCTGAACGGCCAACCTTTCCAATAGTTTCGTATATTTGTCCAGATTCCGTAAAGACCTAAAGGTTCAAATAACATAAAGACGACTATCAGTAAGCCATAGATAATTTCATCGAGTGAGCTATAGGGAATCGGGTATCCAAGGGCTGTTTCGCTGACAGAAATGATTCCAAAATCACCGGAACCTAGCGAGATGATGCCATCCCACATACCGGAAAATGTTCCATTTCCTTCCGCTTGTTCAGTCATCCACTCAATTATTTCCTCAACAAAGCGAGGAGATAAAACAACAAAAAATGTTCCAGCAAGCGCCCCTGAAATTCTTCCCATTCCGCCTATGAGAAGAATCGCTACGAACTCTACAGACAGGATTAAATCCCATTGTTCAGGGGGTACTTGTCCTACGAAAGATGCGGCTAGAGCACCAGCGACTCCGGCATAAAAAGAAGAAATTGCAAATGCGATGGTTTTATATTTTGTTTCAGGAACCCCCATAATTTCAGCGGCTACGTCTTGATCGCGAATTGCTGCAAGCGCGCGTCCGGTTCGGGTTCGCGCCAAATTTGCTGCACAGAGAGAGAAAATAATTAAGAGCGCAAGTAAAAAGTAATAAGTTTTTTGGTTGTCAGTTATGTCAAACCAAAACCAGTGTCCGTCTGAAGAGAAATCAAGAAATGGGTTTTCTTCTTTCCAAATCCTTATTTCAAGTTTTGGCCATTTCCGTCCAAGGGAACCTGGTCCAGCAATTTCAGGAAACACCCGAGATAAATGTAACCCTATGAAAACAAGTCCAAGAGTCGTGATAGCTAAATACAGTCCTCTTACTCTTACTGCTGCAGGGGCTACGAGAATACCTACCAGTGCAGCTACCACACCAGATGCAGGTAACCAGATCCAGATTGGTAGTCCCCATCCCCAGAGGCTTGATGTGCTCGGACCTCCAACAAGAACTGCGGTATATGCACCTACTCCCATGAAAAATGCGTGACCTAAAGAAACTTGTCCTCCAAGACCAGAAAGAATATTTAGACCTAAGGCGGCTATGCAGAAGATAAACATGCGATTTACGATGCGAAGCCATGAATTATCCCCAAGGAATCGAATCAGAGGTATTTGATCGACAATAGGAAGGTCGAATGGCATGAGAAGGAGGAGGACAAGCGCGATACCTATTCCAACTTGTTGCGTTCGTGTGGGGAAAATCCGCGATTCAGAAGCGTAAGAGGTATAAAGGTTTGGTCTTCCTCTCATACCCGACGCACCTCCTCGGTCCCAAACAAACCGTAAGGTCTTATTAATAGAGCTATCAGCATTACTACGTATGGAATGACTTGCTGATAACCGAATCCCAAAATATTTGCGTAACTTGAGAGATATTGTCCAGCAAAAATTTCAACAAACCCAATAAGCATTCCTCCAGCTAAAGCCCCAACAACAGAATCAAGGCCACCAACGATCACTGCAGGTAGGGCACGGAAGGCAAAAAATGCTCCTTCACGACTAGCTACTCCCGCTGCTGCCCATGGTGACATTGATGCAAAAATTCCAGCTGCTGCGGCCAAAGCTGAACCTGCTGCCCATGCAATAGCAAATATCATGCCGACATTTATTCCTTGTGCAAGTGCAGCTTCTTGATCAAATGCTGTCGCCTGCATGGCTACCCCAGTTCTTGTACGGAGAAAACGCCAGACAACAATGAATACAAAAGCGGCCATGACTGCTGCTGCTATATATGACCAGGCAACTGAAGCTCCGCCGAGACTAAAAGTGTCGCTACCCCATGGAATGCCAAGATTTCTTGGGACGAGACGTACAGCATCATCAGCAATAGCGCGAATAATTACTTCTAATCCCAATGTAATAACAGCCATTGAGAAAACTGGTTCACCGATCATGGGACGGATTGTTAATCGTTCAATAATTAATCCAAATACCGCTGTTACTGACATAGCCAGCAACAATGCAATACCCCAATGAAGCCAGTTTGGGCCAGGCAGCCAACGTCCCGGTATATCCCAATCAATGAAAATCATGGATAAAAACCAGGTTCCTGCTAGCGCTAACGCCCCATGAGAAAAGTTGACTGTCTGGGTTGCTTTAAATATGAGTACAAACCCAAGCGCAAGCATGGAGTAAAGAGAACCAAGAGCAAGTGCTTTGAAAAGAGTCTGGACAAATACGTCAAAAGTGGAGGCTGCAAAAAGCATTGGAATTGATGTCATTTATACATCGACTCCACTAAGTCGCTAAACATGTTCTCCATTGATGATCGTTTTAGTTTTTGAGTTGCAGTTAATTCACCATCTTCATGATCTAGTTCTTTTGGAATCATCCGAAACTTTCGGATTGTCTCAACTCGAGCAAATTTTTCATTCGTTTCATTGATGACATTTTGTATCAGTTCAATTACTTCTTCTTTTTCAGATAAATCCCTATAAGTCGTGTAGGGAATATTTCTTCTTAAAGCCCAATCCCCAACAGTTTCAAGTTCAATACCGATAAGAGCTGAAAGAAACTTTCGCCTATCGCCGATGACCATGGCTTCTTTTACATAGATTGATGCTTTAAGACTGTTTTCAATTTCTGAAGGTGAAATGTTCTTCCCCCCAGATGTAATGATGATGTCTTTCATCCGGTCAACAATTCGCACATGGGTTCCATCCACCCATTCACCAACATCTCCGGTTCTTAACCATCCATCGGCAGTGAATGTCTCTTTAGTTTTTTCTGGTTTATTCCAATATCCAGCAAAAACGCCGGGGTGTTTGGTTTGGATTTCTCCTGTTTCTTCATCAATTCGAAATCCGATATCGGCGTATGGTTCTCCTACTGTTCCTAATTTCAAACGTCCAGGAAGATTTGTGGTTGCAACGGCTGAGTTTTCTGTCATCCCATATAGTTCGTATACCGGCACGCCTATGCCCATAAAAAATTCCAGAATCTCTGATGAAATAGGAGCTGCTCCGGAACCTGCATGCCAGCAACGTCGGAGTCCAATTCGTTCGAGTAAAGCACGAAAAATGATTGGATATCCAATTAAATTAAGCAACCAACTTTTTACGGTGTGTTTTCCGTTATTTGATACTTTTTCTTTTCCGATGATTGAAGCTAACTTAAGCCCAACTTTCAACAACGTTCGTTTAAATAACGAAGCATCATTTCCTTTTATGAGAACTGAAGCGTGCATTCTTTCCCAGATACGAGGAACAGCAAAAAATATGGTTGGTTGTATTTCACGTAAGTTGAGTTGAACGGTGTCTATTGATTCAGCAAAATTAAGCGTCAACCCACAACTCACTAGATGCCAGGTCGAAAAAATACGTTCAGCGACGTGACATAAGGGCAAATAAGTTAAAACCAGATCTTCTGAGGTGGGTTTTCGGTTGCCTCGTAATCCGTTTTCTCCTGTTAAACGCGTTAAAGCGAACGCTACGTTGTCGTTAGTTAACATTGCCCCCTTTGGCGGACCAGTAGTTCCAGATGTGTACACCAGGGTCATAACATCGTCGCCTTTGGCTTCTGCCATTCTTTTTTCTACTGCTCCAGTATGTTCGCGACGATGCGCACGTCCCATTTCTAAAAAGTCTTCCCAGTAAAGAAGGCGATCATCGTTGTAAGCCACAACACCACGCGGCTCGGTATAAAGAATGTGCGTTAATTCCGGTAAAGACGTCCGATCTATTTCTAGTACTCGATCAACTTGTTCTTGATCCTCAGCAAAATGCACCGTTGATCCGCAATCTGTCAACAGGTATTCGACTTCAGCAGCCGGATTTGTTGGATATAAGCCAACAGTAACTCCACGTACCGCAACAGCAGCCAAATCAAGAATAACCCACTCTGGACGATCTTCTGACTGAATAGAAACTCTAGAACCTGGATGAATATCTAATGCTAATAATCCGTGAGCAGCATCAAGAATAAGGTCCCATGTTTTCGCCCAACTGTATTCCTGCCAGATGCCGAAATCTTTTTCACGCAAAGCTATTTGTTTAGGGCGATCTTGAGCCCACCCTTGAGCAAGGGAAGCAACAGTCGTAATAGTATTTTCAGGAGATGCACTTACAGGCTCAGCAAGAGTTGCTGTCATAATTCTCCCCCCCATGAAATTATTAATTACGTAAAAGTTAGTAACAATTCACTAACCGAACAAGACCGTAGTAGAAAATATTTATTTTTAACTTGTCGGGATGCAAAGCAGTACCGAAACTTTCACTATTGTAAAGAAATGGTCAATCCGAATGAATTCTCCGCAATTTCAATATCTGAATTAAGTTCATTAATAAAAGATGGATTAGACACCTTATTTCCAGAAAAATTTTGGGTTGAGGGACAAATTTCTAACTTTAAGACTTCTCGCCCCGGGCATTGTTATTTTGATTTAGTTGAACCTAACGATGAACCAGGACAACCTCCTGCCGCTGTTTTAAATGTGGCTTTATGGCAAAGTAAGCGAAATCAAGTTGAAAAAGTCTTGGCTGAATCCGGGAATCTAACACTCAGTAACGACCTTCAAGTACGTGTTTTAGTTGGTTTAAATTTTTATCCTCCAAGTGGACGTCTAAACCTAATTATGGATCAAATTGATCCATCATTCACTCTCGGTCAACTAGCGATAGAACGCGAGAAGTTGTTACAACAACTTCTAGTTGAAGGGCTTCTAGAAAAGAATTCTTCTCTTCCATTAACTTTTCCACCACTCCGAATCGGATTAGTTACAAGTGTCGGATCTGCTGCTCATGCTGATTTCATAACAGAAATTTCAAATAGTAACTTTGGATTCACTGTTTTAGAGTATGACGCCAGAGTCCAAGGCGAAAGTGCAGTTGCTGAAATTATTTCTGGGTTAGAAGTTCTCTCTTCGCATAAACCAGATGTAATCGCATTAATTAGAGGCGGAGGATCTAGTGCAGATCTCTCAATTTTTGACTCTGAAGCGATAGCCCGTACTATCGCAGGACTAAATTGCCCTGTTTTTACCGGTATTGGTCATGAAATTGATCGAAGCGTCGCTGATGAGGTAGCACATAGCGCATATAAAACACCTACTGCATGTGCAAACGCTTTAACTAATGACGTTCAGAGGTTTGTAAATGAGATTTCAAACTTAAATCAATTAATTTGCGAACGAGCACGAGCATTAATAGATCAAGAATTACGTTCGCAAAATGAAACAAGTTTGCGATTAACAAAGGCTGTTTCATCAACTCTTTCAAGAACAGAAGACACATTTAATGAAATAGCGAAAAGAGTTTCTCGATCAGCACCGTTGCATTTAGAACGCCAAAGCGAACGATTGACTGAACTTGAACATCGTCTACGGGTGCTTGATCCAGTTAATGTTTTAGCTCGAGGCTGGTCAATTACTCGACGTAGCGACGGTCAACTTATAACGAAAAGTGAGCAAGTACAAAAAGGTGATGTTCTTATTACGTCTGTGAGTAACGGAACTGTCTCCTCTACAGTTAATGATCAAGGAGAAAAGCAATGAACTCATTAGAAGAAAATGCTGAATCAGCGAGTGACATGCGTTATGAAGATGCTTTAACTGAGCTCCAAACGATTCTTAACGCACTAGAAGGAGAATCTGTTGATGTGGATCTTTTAGCATCTCAAGTTGCTCGTGCTGATGAGCTAATACGTCATTGTCGAAATCGCATTGATGCCGCGCGCCTACAAGTGGACCGCGTAGTTGATGCTCTTGAGCAAGATTAATGATTTATGTTTATTAGAAAACTCTCTGACAGTTCAGCTTTTGTAGCGGTGGATTTTCCAGATGTTGCTGGGAAAGGGAACATTCGTCTTGCCAAAAAAATTCTTCAAGGTGGAGCAAAAGATTTCGCTCGCTCGTTTAGTTATTCATTAGCTTGTCTTGAGTTACAAGAAACAGGAATTTCTGCGGGTATCAGTTCGCTCCCTGAAAATCGTAAAGAAACAATAGAGGGTTTTGTTGCTGAAGTATCTGGATGGGGAATTGACTACACGTTTCAGGTAGGTAAAGGAGTAGACAAAGGTGAAGTGAGTGGTCTAGAAGACACTTCAAATGATGAAACTCTTTTTTTTGGTGCAGTTCTAGCAGCAATGACCGCTTTCCCAGAAGCAA
>Ga0207993_1000065_pt1 | contig 42261 bp, 37 predicted proteins | sample ETN01SmetaG_2_FD_185791 | JGI IMG/M metagenome (GOLD analysis project Ga0207993, IMG submission 185791) | Marine microbial and viral communities from oxygen minimum zone, Eastern Pacific Ocean - ETNP2014F12-01SV265 (SPAdes) (version 2) | ecosystem: Environmental > Aquatic > Marine > Oceanic ...
AAGTCAAACAGCCTGCTCACCGACTATTCGACCGCACTTGCACTCGGATCAAACCATCCTTTCGGAGATAACGGGACACTGTCCCTGTCCATTAGACAGGATACCGCCAATCCCGATCTTTTCTCCTTCCAGTGGGACATCGACCTATGGTCCGAGGTGGAAGAATGGGGAGCAAGCAGCTGGTTGATGTTCGTTGAGAAAACTGCACACTTCCCAGAGGGAAGCAACGGCAAGGAAAACTACAGCCATGTCCTCCATGAGGCAGTCAAAATTGGATCACAGACCACATCCTCGATACTCCTGGATCCACCCAGCCCCTGGGATGGAGATGACATGTCCGTTATCCTGGTGGTGGATTGGACAACTCACAGCGCCTCCAATGGCGGAAACTCCCTCCCTGCTCCAGCATTATCCACGCTGCTATGCATGCTCGCTGCTCTGGTACCAAGGCGCTACAGGGATTCCGAGACATCGCAATGAGCACCAACAGTTGGGTTGAATAACCACCCCCGAGCATGGACAATGCTCGGGGGTGGCATGTTGGCGACAAGGGAACATTGTGTGACCAGCGAGAGGGTCCCAAGAGGGCCAATGCCAGAGTGGCTCAGGGACCAGATCAAGCGCCAGTCTTTGGGCGAACAAAGCACAGACACTAACCTACACGGGAGGATACTGGTAGTCTATCCCACAGAGAAATCCAGGATGCAACTGCTCTCCTCAATAGGCCTCCGAGGAGCAGTGGACCGTACTCTGCACCACACGATCGAGTCCCTCATCTCATCACTGGTCGCGGACCTCAGGATGCCGCGAGTCCTCTCCAATGACGGCCCGTTGCTGTCCGTTATTCACAGCGAGTGTAGGAGGGAAGCGGCAAGACTAGGATTCCCGCTCATCAACCCACTGCCGGACATGAGGTGGGGGAAGGGAAAGACCGAGGCCCTAGCCGAACTACACTACCAGCTTTCCAGGGAGATGGCGGTCAGTAGGTGGCAAGGACCCGGGATAGTGACCTTCAGAAGGGTCATAGAACGCCTGGAGGAGAAACTAAGATTCACCCACCCGGATATGGCAGTCGGCCGCATCATCGACTCATTGGAGAGCGGCATCACCCCGTTCACGGTCTCTGACATAGATGGCATAATCATGCTTGACCACTCACCGACCCTATGTCGATCCCATACCGAGATGCTCCTATCCCTGTCAACGCACTGTCCAATCCACCAACTCGCTCATCCGGGAAATTTCCGACTCGGGCATCACGGCAGCCTCCTCGTCGATGAGCACCCCGTCAAGGATCCGACTGACCTCCCGAACTGGGTTCCCGGTGACAGGACTACTGCAAAGGCAGTTCCATCGACAGTCACCAGGATCCTTCTCAGGAGGGAGGCCCACTCTTTCGACGTCACGACACGACTGGTCTCAGAGAGGCTCAATAGGGGTGACTCGGAGATAATCATAATCGATCCCGCCGTCGAGAAAAACAGACACAGATGGGAGCAGCAACTCGGCGCAATCGGAATTTGCCTAGAGAGGAGGAGAGAGCCACCTTCTTCCCACCCCATTGGACACTGGATATTGCGACTCGCAAGCCTTGCTCATGGCCCTGATGCATTCTCGCTAGAGAATCTGAGGGCACTTTCCCTACAGAGCTCAATCACCCCATTTGAGATCACTTCCGAGCACCCAAAAGACTCCGAGATTTCACCTTCTGCGGACTCCGAGTTACTCACAAAACTAGCGAGGAATGAACACGTACTCGGAGGCCCAGGAGCTCTACTCAAGTGGATTGAGACTCTCTCGCGACCACCTTCCGACGAGAGGGACGGACCATCAAAGGAAGCGACACAATGGTGGCTTCTCTGCTTGGCCAATTCCCTATTCCCACTCCTCCGGGGCCCGGATAGGGAACTGGTACGGGATCTCGGGCAACCAGTCGGGTGCTACACGGGATCCGAGCTCCCTCTGCCGAATATCGCTCTGGATGGAGATCAATGGCTGAATAACACCCTGTCCCTAATCGACCTCGATTCTGAGATGCAGATCTACCGGGGGCAGGGACTCTCCCCAGCTGCCGCAGTCCACGCACTGGTTAGTGACCGGGAGGTCCTGAGGGAGATGCAGCGAAGATCAGGACAGAGTGGCCCAACACTTGGGTCCGATTGGGTGGAAGAACTTACCTCGCTAGCCGAGCAATCGTCTGCAGTCCCAGGTGGCCCGAACTTCTCCGGGAACGTCTCAGTGCTAAGTCCGCGCGAGGCTCTTGGATGCACCTCAGATCTGATGGTCATGGCGAACCTTTCCAGCTCCTCATGGGACCTAAGGGTCCCCAAGACGCCGTTCCTTGGCGAGGAGGAACGACATTCACTAGGAATCCTCAGGCCCGATTCCCCGATCAGAGACGCCAGGCACAGCCTGCAGCACATCTTGCATTCCTCACCAGAAGTGATAATCCTTGATCCGAGCATGGATGAAACGGCCCCTCCATCCGCACCTATCAGGGAATGGGCCCGCGACTCCGATGTCGAGGGAATCGAGGAGGGGGATTACCAGTTCTCCATTGCATTCGCCTCCCCAAGGGATTCCAGGCAGGACGATGGCTTGCGAATCAGGGAGTCACTATATCCATCCAAGCCCCCAATCAATCCTAGCGCGATCTCGATTCCAATCGACTCCCACATCCAGAGGGATCGCGAAAGAAGACAGCCCTCAATCGCCGATGAGGATGGGTATCTGCCGGAAGATGCTGGAGAGCACATATTCTCCATCGAGGGACTAAAATTCCACGGAAGGAGCCCTCCTGGTGTCGAAAACCCCCGAACCAATCGGAGGTGGCCAATCGTGGGGGGCCTATCAGGAGGGAAACAATCCCTCTCGATAGACCCGAGGCCGCTAAACCCCTCTCCAACCGGATCATCAGTGAATGACTCCAGACACGGGCACTCAGAGGGAGTGTCACTGGATATCCCCGTCTGGTCGCCAACCAGACTCCAGACCTGGCTGAGGTGCCCTAGGAGTGGGTGGCTCTCGAGGGAATTGGATGCAGGAAGGGAAGAACTGCAAGGTGAGGACATCGACAACAGGACCTATGGGGAATTGCTTCACAATGTCCATCACGACATCATCGCAAATATCCTGGATTTCCCAACTAGCGAGGAACGAACATTCGATGGAGAATCGGGGCATTCGAGCGTCGGGAAATCAGGCCTGAATCCGAATGAGATGATGAAGATAGCACTGGAGTCTCTAGATTCGAGGGCCCCTTGGCTGGAGAGATCAGACGCAGTCTCCACACAGCGCCTGAGATCGTTGACCGGAATGTCCAGACAGGAGTGGAGCAGCTGGCTCGCAGACCCTTCCCCGACGCCTCCTGTCGGTAGGGTGGGTAGCATCGTCTCAGCAGAACTGCAGATTGCCGACTCGGCCCCCATATCCATAGAGTGGATGATTGGGAAAGAAGGCTCAAACAACGTAGACATCTCGCTCCCAAAGGAACTCTCGGGATACGGCGATAACGAGCCCATCAAGGTCAGGGGGTGGATAGATCGAGTAGACCTACTACCACTCGACCCGGCCTCCGGGAAGTGGGTCGACAATGACGGGGACGACAGCGTCGCACCAATCAGAGTCCATGGTACGGAATGGAGGCCAAGGAGAATAATCGCTATCCGGGACATCAAGACCTCGGAGTCACCCATTCATAGGAATCGGCACTACAAGGGACTACTCGAAGAACTGCAATTGGCGGTCTATGCCCGTGCATGGGAGGAAGCCCACCCGGGTGACCTAGTCCTTGCAGCGGGCATATCCGTGTTCGGACACAACTCAGACCACCTCCTGGAGGTATCAAACCAATACTCTGAGCAGCACAAGGGACTCAACATTGGGACAAGGTCATCAATCACAAGCACAACACACAGATTCCCCGACGAGGATGAGAAGACCCAAAGCGATCACTTCAGATCATGGATGGCACAGAGACTCTCAGTAGCCCTCAAGGTAGCCTCGAACGCAAACTCGGGCAAGGTCCACCCAACGCCATCACCAGGGGTCTGTGGCTACTGCCCCGTTAGAGAAACATGCAATGTCAGGATGGAGGGATCATTCTGATTCGGCTAAACACGGCCCAGCGCATGGCCCTCAACCTCGATTCGCACATCGTCATCGACGCAGGCGCCGGCACCGGCAAGACGAGCACAATCGTCGATCGAGTCATAGAGCACTACCTCGCCACGGATCAACGGGCAACTAGGCTCCTTCCCAAGCCAGCAAGGCCTTCCAGCACAGGAGGGGGGATGGTCACAGCACCCGCATCGGAGAGGATCAACCTCGAAGAATGGAGCGGCCTGCTCCCAGGCGAAGTCGTCCTCCTCACATTCACAAACAGGGCCGCAGACGAGATGAAAGATCGCCTCCGCAACGCAATCTCTAGAATCAAGCCCGGCCCATTGGGGGATGATGGAAATCACAGGTTCGATCCGAGGGTCAAGAGCCAAGGATTCGTCGAGCAGTTACTCACTCTCCTGGAAGATGCGCCAATCGGAACGATAGACTCCTTCCTATCCCAATTGGTCTCTCCATATCGCGGAAAGCTCGGAGACGCACTGAGCCGGGAGAACGTGTCGGATGCATCAAGGACGATATTGATCGAGACCGCACTCAGGACAATCTGGAGACTCGCTAGCGAGAGGAATCGTATCGGAGAGGCGGTGGACGCTGGAATACCACCCCACATCGCCTCGGATGTGCTCTCAGCGAGGGACCGGGTCGCTCGGCACTACGCAGGCAGGACATCAGCGGCCAGAGTACTCAGAACACTAGTTGGAAAAGCCGTCTTCGTCGAGGAGTCCTCTCGCAAGATTATGGACGAAAACGGCTCCTTCTCCCAGAAAAGGCTCTTATCGACGATCATGTCATCTGTCGAAAAAGAGGAGATATCCGACCAGTCCCAGAGGCTCCACTCGATAGTGTCAGACATCTGCGAGACAATCAAGGAATCACTCCAGCCCCCCTCAGCAGCCGGTTGGCCCTCCGAGACTCGGATGGCATCCCTGGACGAACTAGACCGGAACGGACCACCTCCGGGCGAATGGGAAAAGCTGTGCTGGATGGGGCACGTTCTGACTTGCATAGTCAGCCCATCGACACTAATGGGGAAGGAGATGAAATTCTTCCCTGGAATGAAACTCCCATCCGACTCCTGGCCAGCGGGGGTGAGGAGCTATTCCGAGATAAAGGACAAGAATCTGAAATCATCCCATAAGTCCACGATGAAGTCGAAGATTTCGGAGCTGCAGAGAATCTGGTCAGATGATCTGGGAACCATGATGCTTCACTTCGTGAGAACAGCAATCATCCTCGACGAGTCCAAACCCCCCGAGGTGCCTCCTGTCTGGGAACCACCATCCTATGCCCTCCCGACCGAAATTCCCGAGCGGCTGGACAACCCGAAGAAGAACCATCACTTCTCATTGGAGGCCGAGATACAGAACCTAAGGGACCTACATCTCCTCCACCTGGGATTCCAGGGTGTGATGAAGAATCTGAAGCAGCGTGATGAGGTACATGACTTCGACGACATTCAGAGACTTGCAGGAGATCTGCTGCTGGCAAATTGCCCAGAGATATGCAGGACCTTCTACCACCCCTCAGTACAGGCTGAACTAGACTCAATCAGCCAAGACAGCCCATGGAGGGATGATCATATCTCCAGGGCAATGGATGCAATATCCAAACTTGAGCTAGAACCAGAATCGGCCGGGGCATGGGCATCCAAATTGGTAGCAATCCGAGCAGACCTTGAGAGCCGACGGCAAGTCCTCGAAGAAATCAGAAGGAGATACCGAGCCTTCATCATCGACGAGGCTCAGGACAACTCCCCACTCCAATGGAGGCTGCTATCCAGGCTCTGGGGGCCAAGGGAGTTCAGAGAAGGAGACCCTCCCAAGCCAGACACTCCTTGGGAGCCCACCGTGTGTTACGTTGGAGACGTAAAGCAGAGCATCTATGCCTTCAGGCAGGCAGAAGTTACCGGATTCCTGGATTTCGCCAAGTCACTAAGGTCAATCAACGTGCATGAGTTCTCCAGCGTACCGGAGCTTACCAGAAAACCGACTCTCAGGAAAGAGACCCATAGCAGGGATCCGAGGAACGACCACAAATCGAACATTGCGACCGCATCTGAGTACATGCACAGGGGAGGCAGGGACCTATCCGCTTGGATCCCATTCGACTCTACCGACTGGGACCTACCAGCCCCTTCGGGGGAGGAGGTCAGGGCACGCAAGGAGGGCATGATCCCACTGCAGGTGAACTACCGCTCCGAAGGAGGCCTTCTGGAAGTGATGAACGAATGGTGGGAGGACATCTTCTCGAACAGGCACAGGCTAGTCTCCATAGGGGAATTCTACGCCTCGTCTCAGACTCTCCACTCATTCCCTGAGAAAAGGCAGAACCCAGGCTCGATAGAGTGGTTATGTCCACCCGACTCAGACGGATCAACCGATCCAGCCACAGATCTGCGGGTCCATCTGGATCCTTTCGGACCGGGGTCGCTTGATCGGTTGGAGAGGCAAGCCATGCTCATCGCACTTAGAGTGAGGAGTCTCATCGAAGGGAGCCCGTTACGGGTAAAATCCCCCGATAACTCATGGAACGAAGTCGAACCCGAAGACGCAGTCAGGCCCGAAGAAATCACAATACTGCTGCCAAACAGAGTCAATCTAAGGGACGTCATAATCAGGCATCTGCATGATCTCGGAGTCCCGACACAGGTCGACCGCGAAGGCGGATTGCTGGAACGCCCAGCAGCCGCTGCATTGGAGGGGCTAGTCCAACTAGTCGCTAGGCCAGGTTCCAGGCACAACGCAGCATGGGTGGCACGTTCGCCACTATTCGGGATGACCGACAACCAACTGCACGACTTCCTCTCCAATTCGGAGAAGGGGGAGGACTTACTCTCCAGGCTGATTTCTAACTGCTCCAATGATAGGCAGCGTTCATTGGTATCTCGATGGCGCGAACTCAGCTCTTCTGGTCTTGTAGAACTACTTGAGGACACCATTGACCGCTCAGACCTGCTCGTCGCATACCCGGATCAAGTCTCAAGGCAGGACGCTGAACAGTTCGTCGACCTAATCAGGACGCTGACCACAGAGGTCGGTGGCGATCCGATAGTCCTCTCCGACAGGCTCCGAGACCTCAGGGAGAGCAGCTCACAGGCCATCGAGGCATCCACAACCCCCCCAATGAATGCAGTCAAAGTAATGACGATTCACAGCTCAAAGGGACTCGAGGCAAAGGTCGTCATCCTAGCCGACCTGTTCTCATCCAGGCAGACCAACATGAGGAACGAACAGAACAGCAGACTCATCGTCAGCCCGGAGATGTTCGCAGGTCATCCCAACCCATGGCCCGCAGAAGGAAAAACTCCTAGATCGGCGATTTGGGAGCACGTCTCCCTCCTCCATAGGGCTAGGAAGAATGCTGAAGCAAGGAGACTCCTCTACGTCGCGGCAACCAGGGCAGAAGAGAAGATAATCATCGCAGGCTCCCCTAGGGGGACACAGTGGATGGAAGGCGAGGGCATCGTGCTCCCGTGGGCCTATGACAAAACCACTCCCCAATTGGGGCAAATGTGGCTCGAATCATTGCGAATGGGGTCATGGAGGAGAGATGAACTGGAGTCGCCATGGCTAGACCCATCGGAAGCCGACTCGGAACCAGTTCCGGCAAACGGGGGAAGTAGGGCCCTCGACCCGGGGAGTCTGCTTGAGGACGCATTCCTCGGTGGAAGTGGCAAGACGGGCATTACCATTCTCCACCATCCCGACTGCTTCCCGGAGACAAGCGAATACGGCAACGACATCTTGACCCCAATCCAGAGGGTCGAGTCAATCGATCAAGCCTCCTGTGGAAACCAAACAACAGATCCACCAACACCCATGCCCCCAAGAACCGAATCCTCGACCAGGGTTCGCGTGAAACCAAGCAAACTGCCCGGCTACTTCGAATGCCCAAGATGCCATTGGCTCGAGGTAAGGGCAGGTGTAGAACCAGATTCGATGTTTGCCAGAAGCGGAGCGGTCGGAACGACGAAGCCCGTACTCTCCGTGGACCCAGCGACATTCGGGAACGTCTTCCACAGGATCATCGAGATCGGCATCGGGAACCCGGGTCCCGGGGAAAATGGCCCCAGCACAGCGCTACCGTCATCCTGGACCACCAAGACAGAGGACAGGATCACCGATGAAGACATCCACAGGACCGTTTTCTCCGAGCTCCTACCAGCCGATGCCGATGCCGATAAGGTATCGGAGGCCACCACGATAATGGCCCAGAGGGTCTCGGACGGCAGGCTGGGAGAGATGATCCGCGGAACCGAGTTTGAGGGAATGCGCGTGGAGGGCCTCAGGACCGAGATGCCGTTCCACCTCTCCATGCCAGTTTCCTTCGAAGCCGTCCGGAGGGGCAAGTGGACACCAGACGGAGTAGAGGACCTCGTGACAATCGATTCCACCACTATGGACATGAGCGGGGTGATCGACCTCGTCCTCTGCACGAGCAATGCGAACGGAAAGCCGACAATCCGAGCCGTCGACCTAAAGACAACCGACGCCCACTGCCTCCTGGACGAGTCCCAAAGCGGATTATTGGAGGCTCTGGGGGAGGAAACAACAGGACCTGCCTGTGAGGGGGAGGAGGAAATCCTACGCAAGCACAGGTTGCAAATGGCACTGTACCACAAAGCCCTCGAGGAATCCGAATCCGATAGGTCAAGCGAGGGCCTCCCAAGCAGGCAGGTCCTGCCACCGGCCATCCTGGTAGGGGTCACTGGTAGACTGGTCGAATACCCACAAGCACTTCTCGAAGAGGCTAAGGCTGACTTGATTGAGACCCTATCAAGAACTGCAAGAATGTCCCTCGCATCGGATTTCCCCATCTCCGAGATCGAGAAATTCCAGAGAGCGCCCGACCAGGGATGCGAGATCTGCTCATCGTCTGATATTGCCCAGTAGAAGAGTCCATGAGTGAACGCCCCGGGTAGGGGTCATGGCGCTGGACCTGGGAAATTTGATGGATAGAAGTGATGAGATTTGGGAGCAATCGATTCTCCCAAGCCTATCTGATTTCATCGAGATAAAGGCCCTCTCCCCACTGTTCGAGCCCGATTGGGCCAACCTAGGAGAGTTGGACGCCACCATCGAGCTATTCTGCAAATGGCTCGACGAGCAGGGAATCTCCGGGATGTCATACGAGACCCACAGGATCGACGACCTATCGCCCGTGCTCCTGGTAACTATCGAGGGATCCGGACCCGGCGAGGCGATATTCTACTCCCACCTCGACAAGCAACCGTCGAAGCCTGAGCTGTGGTCAGAGGGGCTCCACCCCCTAAAGGCCGTCAGGAGGGGCCCATGGCTCTATGGTCGCGGCTCCGTTGACGATGGTTACGGGGGGTACCTGTGTGCCACCTCGATCCGACTCCTGCAAGAGGCAGGGGTGCCACATCCACGTTGCACGTTGATCATCGAGACCTGCGAGGAATCCGGATCATTCGATCTCCCGCCATACCTAGAGGAACTGACGGACCAGTTGGGGGACCCGGACATGGTCGTCGTCATGGATAGCGGTGGCCCGGATTACGATCACGTCTGGATGACCGAGGCCCTACGGGGACTGGTTTCTGGAACTCTTTCGGTGAAGGTATCACACGAGGGCATCCATTCCGGGAACTCTGGAGGCTCGATCCCCTCGTCGTTCAGGATACAGCGAATTCTCCTTGACCGCGTTGAAGACTCGGGCAGCGGGAGGGTACTGGTGCCCGAGATGCATGCCGAGATACCCGAGGAGGTGAGGGAAAAGGCCACCGCCCTCGCAGGAATAGTGGGAAACAGCATATGGGAGCAGTTCCCAACCGTCGACTCTCTAAGGCAGGCCTCCGAAACAACAGAGGATATGATCGTGGCAATGAACTGGGAGCCAACACTTTCGATTATCGGTGCGGATGGGATGCCATCTGTGCAGGTAGCGGGCAACGTACTCCGAACTAACACAGATCTGAAGCTGAGCTTCAGAATACCCCCAGGAGTGGACTCAGAGGTTGCAATAGCCAGCGCGAAGAAGATACTGGAGGAAGACCCACCATACGGGGCGGAGGTGACCTTCACCCCAGACTCTAGTGCGGATGGATTCCACGCACCCCCCCTGGAGGGCACAATCTCAGATGCGATCAATGACGCCTCGATGGAGTTGACGGGCCTACCTCCACTGGCAACCTGGACCGGAGGAACGATTCCGTTCATGGCCATGATGCAGGGGAAGTACCCCGACGCGATGTTCCTATGCACCGGAACCTCTGGTCCCGGGAACAACGCGCATGGTCCTGATGAGAAACTGCACATCCCCTCTTCGAAGAGGCTGACGGTAGCCCTCTCAGCAACGATCTCAGCTATTTGCGGAAACCCGTGATTAGCCGTTTATCGCCAACATAAGTGCCGCCGGGGTTATATCGGGGTCACCTGCGCACTATGGAGGATGATGGGCCAAGACGACTCAGCCGGAACAGACCCCCTGAAGACAATCCAACAACTAGAGCAGCAGGCTGCCAAGGACAAGGAGGCCCTGGACAAGCTCTTGGTCGCCTATCAGGCACAGGAGGCCGACATCAGCGAGATGAAGGCCCAGGTCGAGACGCTGAACCGAGAACTCATCGACAAGGAGACTGAGAAGGAGGGCATCAACAACCTCCTGTCAAACCTTCGCAGGCAGAAGGACGAGATGGAAGTCGACCTAGCAAAGGCGAATACGAAGATCCCGTACTTGGAGAATAAACTCGAGAAGACAGAGGAACTGCTCGACAGGGAGAAGGCGAGACTCGGTCAGGTGCTCACGGTGGCAGAGGAGATAGACGAGTCCAACCAAGCCGCTCAATCCGAACTATCCGCGAGGGACGATTGGTACGTTCAGCACATGCAACTCTTCGAGGACCTCAATGAGGCAATCCAGACTCGTCACGACATGATAGACAGGGCCATCGCCACGGCGAAGGATATTCACTCCAAGCAGGAGTCGTTCCAGGCTCAGAAGCAGGCCGTCATCGAGGAGATAAAGGAGATGTCATCGGACGAAGAAGACCAAGAGGAAGCAGACTCGTCGGCATCAGAGAGCGAGTAGGAACTCACTCCCCAACCCTCTTGATGAAACTAGCAGGGATACCGCCCCATACCTCGCCTTCCGGAACCTCAGTCCACTTTGGCAGCACCGCTCTAGTAGCGACGACAGATCCTTTCCCAATCCTGCAACCAGGCTGGACTATGCTTCCCCCGCCTATGAGTGCCCCGTCTCCGATCACGACTGGTGCAAGGACGATCTCCCCGCTCTCAACAAGATGCCCGTTAATCGTAGCATCACCTCCAACAACTACCCCATCACCGATCGTTATCATCGAGGCATCATTAATCCTCACCGAATTAAGTTGCACTCCGCTACCGATCTTCGCCCCCATCATTCTGTAGTACATCGTCGCTAGGAATGAGGGAATGACCAATCCAAGGAACATCTGTGCAACTCTGTGGGAAACCAAAGAGAAGGCCCACTGGATCGTAATGAAGGATCTTAGTGGATACCTGCCCTCCTCCTTCCTTATTCTGAAAATTCCCCCCATCGTGCCGCAAATCAATAGGAGCACGACTCCCCACAAAATGTAGCCGAGGCCGAGACTAATGCAGAAACCTGCAGCTTCTACAAATTCGCTCTTACCATTGGTAATTTCCCCTATCTCCAAGAATAGGAAATAGGAAGGCATTATCGCCAACCCGAACAATACACCGAACAGTATCATAACAATGACTGAAAGGACATTCTGGACTATTACGAAGGACTTCACCCTACTCCTCCTCTGAAATGAAACCCGCATCGAGATCTTCCTGTTTTGCGACTCTGATGCCCTCTTCCACGTCAATCAGAGGGAATAGTGACCATCCTATCAGAATAACTACCAAGACACTGACCACTGCCATCCTACTACCCATTGTTGCGGCACTAATTGCATACACGATCGGGCCAAATACAGCTGCAGCCTTCATAATGAACCCGAAGAAGCCGAAGAACTCACTCACTCTGGACTTCGGAGTCATGAAAACCATCAAACTCCGGGCTTGTGCAGATGCGGTTCCCATGACTACCCCCACCATCATTCCAAGTAGAACCCACTGGAGGCTAACCCCGAAGTTAAGCGGCTTCCACAGATTGTCTCTCAGCAGATTTGGCCACCAGTCTACCAAGTCCCCTTCAATAATTGTGGGATGCTCGTCTCCAACCGACCTGCTTCCATCAAAATCTCCTCCCCTGAATGAGAATGAGAATCTGTGATCGCTAACATCGCCCATCTTCCCAACCAAACCACTAGCCTGTTCGACTGTCAGATATTCCATGACTACGTCATCATCCCCCCATCTGTCGCTATCGGTAGACGACAGGATCATGAATTCGAAGAATGCGTCTCTGAATGACTGATCACCATCTCCTGCCTTGCTGACCCAACCCTTGACACTACCGTCCTTTTCGTATAGAACTGTCAACCCGTACTTGCCACTTTCCTCATCGAAGTCATACTGGAAGTCGTACCTCTCATGGTCATCCTCCAACTCCAGAGGAGCGAAACCAACAGCAAGTATTGCAACAACCGAATATACGCCGAGCGACCAACTAAGAACTCTCTTTGTGCCAAACCTGTCTGCAAGCTTCCCCCCTACAACAGTAGCCGGAATGGCTGTGATATTCACCATAAGCAGCAGAACGAAATTCATTGACGGATTTATCCTCAGAACAGAGTCCCCAAAGGCCGACGCCATTCCTCCGATCGTGTTAATTCCGTCAAAGAAAAGAAGAAAGGAAAGGAGGTATATGGCCAGAATCTTGAATTTCCTGACTTCCCCGAAGGTCTTCCTAACCTCTCTCATCCCATCAAATACCGCATCCTTGACAGAATCATACTGCTTGGGTCTGGGAATCTCGGGCTCTGGAGTATTTCTGAAGAGAGCCATTCCAAAACCTAGCCACCACAGTGCAGTAGTCACGAATACGAAACTTAGTACCCAGGGGCTCCATTTTGTGGACATCCCGAAGAAGCCGGTCTCTCCGACTACAAGATGTACAATCAGAATTGTAGAACCGCCGAAGAATCCGTACGCAGTCCCCCAACTAGACACATGATCCATTTGTGCCTTTTCAGCAAGGTATGGCATGAATGCATAGTAAATCACATTCCCACCAGAGAATCCAATGTTTCCAATTACTAGGCAGAATGCGAGAAACTTGTAATCCGACCCCGAACCAAGATGTGGCGCAACTCCCATCATTCCGGTGAAAATCACTCCTACGATTGTGTAAGCCCACAGAATCTTCTTCTTTATCGGCATCCTGTCAGCTATTGCTCCGATTACTGGGCTTACGATGGCTACGAAAAGACTCGCAGCACCTAGGACAATGGCGTAGAAAGTATCCCCAGTTACTACCATGCTGCCTACCTCGGTACCTCCACCAGTTGCTAATTCGAACATGCTAGACATTAGCTGAGGCACTAGGACAGTCAGTACGGTAAGAGCGAAAGCCTGGTTCGCCCAATCATACCAGTACCACCCTCTCAGAGACCGGTTTCTCTCATCACTCATTCCTTCAATCGTTCCAAAACCCATGACAACCCTTCTCTCGGACATATTGTAGGGGTTTAGTGTATTCCAATACATCTAGTGAGAAAACGCTACGATAAGCATGCCAATTCAAGTGCAAAGAGTAGAGCGCGTAACATGGCGAACTCTTGTGGAATATTGGGAGACGGCTCCAAGGCCGTCAAAATTCACCATCTGGTCAAGGCACCAGAGAACACTCCCAAGTCAATATCATTCAGAGAATCATGGGACGCCAGTAGGCCGGTTACAGTTTACAAGACCCCAGAAAATCTCCCAGATGGGACACCATGCACTGCCGCAACTGTCATCCTCAGATCCAAGGGATGTGCTTGGTGGTGGAAGTCAGGATGCACTTTCTGTGGCTACTTCAATGACGTCAGAGACGACGTCTCTGCGGATGATATGTTTTCTCAATGGGATTATGCTAAGAAAAAAACAAACCAGTTTGAAGGGTGCCAGATGGTCAAGGTGTATACATCTGGCACATTCTTCGAGGATAGGGAGAATCCACCAGAGTGGCAGGAGATTGTTCTAAAGGAGACAGCAGAAATGGGGCTTCATCTTGTCGTAGAGGCACAAGCTCAGATGTGCACCCCAGAGAAGATTGAATGGGTTGCTGCCCGACATCCGGGATGCACTGTGGCAATCGGACTAGAGGCTTACGACGATAGTGTACTACGATTCCACGTCAATAAGGGATTCACGACCAAGCAATGGCATAGGGCAGTCGAAATGCTGAGGGAAAATGACTTGCGTGTGAAGACATACCTATTGTTCAAGCCACCATTCATGTCAGAGGGGGAAGCACTCAAGCACACTACCTCGTGGTTGGTTGACGTTGCCAAATACTCCGACGAAGTCTCCGTGAACCCAATGAACATACAGAAGAATACGATAGTTGACCGGCTTTTCCGGAATAAGGAATACAGAACGCCATGGCTTTGGTCATTGGTTGAGATGATCAAGCGGGCCCATCATGAAATGGAGGGAGTCAACTGTCGAATAATCGTTCACCCAACTGCAGGGGGAAAGATTCGCGGAGCTCACAATTGTGGCTCGTGTGATTCGGAGGTAGTAGCAGCTATCGAGAGATATTCAGTATCAGGAGATCCGGAGGAGTTCAACCACTTGGAATGCTCATGTGAGTCACACTGGAGAGCAGAGCTGGAAAACGATCTAAACCTCCCAGTTACACTAGGATTTGGCACCTTCCGTCGTGGAAACCCGACTGACCTAGTTCGTGCCCCTTGAGTCAATTGACAAACCGTGCACGCCCAATGCTTAAGGGCAAATCTCCGGTGGTAGAGTCGGAATTGTACAATTCCGGGGTGATTGATTGTCCGATGACAGGTCCACTTTGATTGGAGAGTTCCTCCAAGGCGAGGGCGAGCCATCGTCTTCCTGGGTGATGCTGGTGATGGGCTTTGTTTCCACGATGGTGTTCCTGATTCTTTATGGAATACTGTTCCCAAGCAGCGATCTTCCAGTCATTTCCTCAGTTCTTCCTGTTTTTGATGGCGTATTCGATTCAGGAATTTGGTTCTTCATCCTAGGTGCCATGATCGGCGTCTTCGCCATATTGGGGACGATGCTAACTGAGGCAACAAGTGAGTGAGGTGAAAAGATGGGAATAATCACATCAATGTCCGTCTTTTGGTTAGCCACTCTCGTTGTTTTCGTTCTGGTCAATAGGGGGGTATGGGTTTTCACCGATGTTTCAAAGAGCATGAGCATGTTCATGCTCGAGAAAGCACTTGGCCCCCCAATAGACTTCGTTGAAGGGAAGCGAGGCTCTGCAGCAACTACGTGGATAATCCAAGGGGCACTATGGCTAATTCCTGCATCGGTAATTACTTTCTGTGGTCTATGGCTTTCACATGACCCGGAAGCACTCCACAGCCTTTCTTCATGGGGCCTAAACCCCGCTTCAAGCTCCCTTCTGAACTCCGGATTCCTAGTGGCCATTTACGGTTCGGTAGGGATGCTCCTAATCGGATCATCAATGCACATCGTCCCCGAGCTGGGAGGGACAACTCTGGCCACTGAGAAGAACGCCACACTGATGTCTTTCGTATGGACACTATCAGTAATCGTGATGTTCATCGCAGCAAACAAGCCCGAGATTGTTGGCGTCAAGATAATGCCACTCGCGACCCTTCTGACTAATCTGGCCCTCATTGCTGTCATCGTCAACATGCTCCTAACAGCAGCTTCTAGGACCAAGAAGATGCCATTGCCGGGGTGGATGATGATAATTGGGTTGATTTCAGCCCCGCTGTCAGTGGTGGTTCTGGCGATTACCGGCCCTCTTGATTCAGGCACAGGACAGTGGCTAGTCACTCGGATACACGGGCCAACGTCTCTCTTCCTGTTGATGTCAGGTGCGATTCTATACGGTGCTTCCAGAGGGAGCGGCAACCCTCTTTGGTCTAGATCACTTGCAGCGGTTACCATGGTAGGGGCAATTTTCACAATTAATCCATTAGGACTTATCGAAGGAGAAATGGCATCTGTCTTCCTTGGGATCGATGCAGCATCTTTCGACCCCTCAAGGAACGACATCGTAGCCGGCTCATTCCTCCTGGCTCTTTCTCTAATCCCTATCATCGCTCTTTCAGCCAATGTTTTGGCTACTATGAGGGGGGATGACGTGTTCATTGAGAACCCAGACTCCCCTGGAATGCCAGAGATCAATCTGGCTGCCTTCATGGCCGTCCCCGTCTCGATTGGTGGCCTTTTCGTTCTCACAGACTATCTTACTGGAACCAATGAGCTGACAGGTGTTCACACATCCTTGGTCATGATGGGCGTCTGGGTTGTTTTCGTCCCTGCATCCATGGGGGCGGCACTTTCCATCTTCCCCGAGGTCTCCGGGAGGAACGTCCTTTCTGTCAACCGCTCGAGGTGGGCTTTCTGGCTGATGGCTGGAGGTGCATTCTCAGGCCTGGTCTTCACGATGATGGCGGACTTCTCTGACATGGCTCTCCTGGAAGCTTCAATCGAGGAGGAGAACTCCATGTCCAGCAGAATCAGAGTGTTGGGTTCAGTCCTCTTCTACGGGACAGTAATCGGCTCGATTTACCATTCATTGAACATAATCAGTGGATCATTCAGGGGTACTCTAGCCTCAGAGGGGCCAATCCCTTCCTCGACTTCAATATCAAGCCCATACAAGCTAACCAAGGAGACCACCGTGAGGAAGATCCTGGCTCAGAGGGAAGGCAAACTAGACACAGTAGTGGTCCCCGAATCTAGTACAGAAATGCCAGGAAGCCCTACTGAGTTGTGAAACGACCACATACTCAATGTGTCGATAGGCTCTGCCACCACCGGGATAGCATGAGGATAGGCCTCGTTGGAAAGCCGAACGTTGGGAAGTCAACAGCATTCTCTGCACTAACTCAGATGCCTGTTGACATAGCAAACTACCCATTCACCACAATCGATCCTAACGTGGGAGTGACTTGGATACCATTGCAAGAGAGGTGCGCTTGCTACATTCTGAGAGAACGCCGAGAGTCCTCCGGGAGGCTAGAATCTTCCTCAGTAGACGACCCGAGGAGAGGCAGCATTTGCTCTCCCAATTCAGGCTCCTGCATCGGATTCAATCGTATGGTTCCAGTGACACTAGTTGACGTAGCGGGCTTGGTACCAGGAGCCCATGAGGGCAGGGGGAGGGGGAATCAGTTCCTCTCCGACCTCTCAAGATGTGATGCACTAATCCAGGTCGTAGACGTCTCAGGATCAACTGACTTGGAGGGAAACCCAGTCGGCTCGGGCGGGTCCAAACCGATCGAAGAGCACCGATTCCTGATTGGGGAGCTAGACTCGTGGATTCTCGGAATAGTGGAGAACGGGTGGGACCGAGTATCCAGAAAGGCGCAAGCCGAAGGGGCCGGGGCGATTCGCGAACACGTACTCGAGAAGCTCACAGGAATCGGTGCCACGGAAAATCATGTTTCCGCAGGATTCTCATTGGTAGAGAAAGAGATGCATCCATCTAAAGGCCCAGAATCATGGGGGAGTGAGGAGCTAAGAGCAATGTCTTCGGCCATTAGGAAGATCATGTTCCCCATCTCAGTAGCTGCCAACAAGGCAGACAACTTGGAAGAATTCGGCTCCGAGTTGCAGGCAGAAGTAGAGTCGAATGGTGGTAGCGTTGTATTCACCAGTGCCGAGGCCGAACTAGCGCTACGTCGGGCTTCAGCCTCTGGAATGATCTCCTACCAACTAGGGGATTCAGAATTTGAACTGACTGCAGACGGCGAAGAGAAACTTTCCGAGAAGCAGAGAGCCGCCCTCTCCTCAATTTCTAGCACATTGTCTTCGTGGGAGGGTGGAGGCCTTGTAGGCCTGCTTTCCGAGGTGGTGTTCGAACAACTATCCCGGATCGTAGCCTACCCAGTTCAGGACGAGACCCACTGGGTCGATGGTGACGGAAAGCCCCTGCCCGATGCAATCCTGATCCAAAGGGGGACTACTGCGAAGGGACTCGCATTCGCGGTCCATTCGGACCTTGGAGAGGGATTTGTTAGGGCCATTGACGCTAGATCTGGAAGGGTGATTGGAGCAGAACACGAACTAGTCGATGGGGATGTAGTTAGTATCCAGGCAAAGACCTAGCTGCTTGTCGGCTCAATAATCAACTCAAAGAAAACGGCAGTCCAAGTGATATCAAAATCCTCATCGTTGTCTACGAAACCAATAGGATCAGTTTCGATTGAAGCGGTTATCGTGGCAATCCATGCGCCTCTGCCATTACCTCCGTCGCTCCACAACTCCCTGATATCGTTCTCATTCATCTCCTCCTCTGTGAAGGACTCTCCTGTATATCCTGGAGTGACATCCCATCGCATGGAAAAGCCACCATTGCCCATTCCTGAGCAATCCCCATCCGCGCTCTGATCCGCTATTTCCCCGGTGGAGTAACCCTCCACATCACTGAGATCGCTGGCTCCGTCAACACTGTCTGTGAAACCCGGACCCGGCTCGTCGTTGTCAAAGCAAGAGACTTGTAATTCCACAAATCCGATGCTCATTTCTGACTCGTCCATTAGATCAAAGAAAGTATCGTGACTTTCTCCATCACCAAGAGAAACCGATTCGCTGAGAGAGGTCGTACTCTCCTCGAAGACAACACTCAGTGAACCAGAAAGGCCAGAGGAACCACCTCCAGATATTTCATCGTCTATCAGTGAGGGAAGTGCTTCGAAATAGACTGGGAATGCAACTAGGAAAACTAGAGTTCCCGCTAGCGTCTTCACCTTCTGAGGGGTGTCTACAAGGTCTTGGAAGTCCATGGTCGATTCACCCCTCGCTCTCAGAGCAACATATCAAATGCTATCCCTATCTGTACTCTATAATCTGCAATCATCAATCCTCAGAACTGTTCCAACTGCCAATTTCCAAACCTTCTTTGGAGAAAATCTTGCGAGAGTTTCTGAATTCAGGAAGGAGGTATCCAATGACCGACCTCTCCATGAATGTCCACTTCCATGGACATCTTGGAAGCATTTTCGACCACTCGAGCAAAAACCCTCTCCAATCATCACCATCGAACATCTCCGGTATTCTGAAGGAAACAAACGACATCCTACCAGAAGATCCTGGCACGTAACTCCAAGTTCGAATGGCAAGTCCCTTGGATTCTCCGGACAAGACCTTCAGGCCTAGTACTCTGGCCCTTTTTGCGATTGGCACAATTATTGCCCATCTTTGTACTAAAGTAGTCTCTTCAAAGCGAGCCATCTCCCACCCTCGACTTTCGCCGATGATGCGCATGGCCCTGATAGCTTCAGTAGGCACTATGCTTACCGGAATCTCAAGCATCCGCTCCATCAGTCTCAGACCATCCTCGAGGCCCTCGCCCATAGCGGCTTCGCGTCATTCGTTCCAATCTTTGCTTCAGCCGAATAGGGAGCCAAGACCTTCGAAACCGCCCGCTTCTTCCTCGGGCTCCTCAGCAGCTTCTTCCTGGGCTGGAGCAGCGTCAGCAGCTCCACCGGAAGCAGCAGCAGGAGCAGCCGAAGCCACTGGGGCGGCGACCGCGGTCGCCATGGCCTCATCGATGTCGACGGAGCCTAGTGAGGCGACTAGGGCCTTTACTCGAGCCCCGTCAGCCTCGACTCCTGCAGCCTTCAGCACTGAGCTGATGGCCTTGTCATCGATGTCCTTTTCTGCAGAATGCAACAACATTGCAGCATATACATATTCCATTTCATTCACCTTTTTTTTCATCCGAAGAGATCGCCGAGTCCACCGAACCCTGCATCCTCTTCCTCCTCTTCCTCTTCGGCTTCAGCCTCTTCGGCATCTCCCGAATCTGTCGCCTCGGAGGGGGCGACTTCAGCACTCTGAGATGCTGCTCCTAGAGCAGCTTGCAACTCTTCATCAAGAGCCGAGGAATCTAATTGTCCAGCTAGGGACATCATACGAGCTTGTGCTCGTGAGAGTATTGCCGAGGCGGTTGCTTCGTTGACAATACCAGCCTCCAATGCAACTGAAAGAGCCTCTGAGGAGGCCTTCGAGATAAGGGTCGGAGTGGTAGTGGAGGAGAACCACCTAACATTGCAAGCCAGATTGAAAGCACCTGAAGTAGCGGAAACTATGTCGTTCCTCAAACCGTCTGTGTCAAGATCTAGATCAGACGAATGGAAGAAGTGGTCTCCTTCAATTGCTCCTGTCAGGATTAGGCCAATCTCAATCGGGTTGATCCCCAGCTTCGCTAGCATGATCCCCAGATCAGCAGAGATTTCATCTCCCTGCTGGAATGTGGTATCTCTCTGGATGGCTACTTTGCCCTTGTCTATCTTGGCAGGAATGCCTACTGCGTTGAACTCTCCAACGATTGGTCCAGGCCCGAATTCTGTTGGCCCACCGGGGACCGTCACGTCTTCCGGGAAGGTCTCGCCGGCCTTTGCTGGACGACCTTGACGAGTCTTTTCCAATTCTCCAAAGACTTCGAACGCGTTCATAGACTCGCTGTGGACAACGCAAGGAATATGCGCTCCATCTAGAAGTGCCTCAATTTCACTTTCGGGTCTTCCAGCATTGGACCAAGCGATCCTCATCAACGACTTCTTGGCCATTGTGATGCTCATTCGCTCCCTCAAGGTGTTTCGCATGTCGATCATGTTGCTGGCCGGAACGCCAGAGACATCGACGACAGCCACTACGCCTTCGCTGCTGAAAATTTCAGTCAACTCGGACACTCGATCCTTCTTCCATCCTGCCACCTTAGGAATCACAGGACCACCTCCACTCTAATCGAGGGTCCCATCGATGTCTTGACGAAGCAAGACCGAATGTTCCCAGCCCCTCGCTCAAGCTTCCCGATGACTCTGTCCCAGATGGCTACAGCGTTGGAGGTCAAGTCATCGATGCCCTGCTCCCTTGAGCCCAATGCTGTGTGAAAGGTCACCCTATCCCTAGATCGGACAATCGCCGTGTCCTTGAGTCCCGTTGCGAGAGCAGATGGGTCCAGAGTTGGAGGCACTGGGCGAGGCATCTTCCCCCTCGGCCCTAATACGCCACCCAGGAATCTACCAACTGTCCCCATATGTGGAATCTCTGATAGGAAGAAATCGTAATGCTTGGCCAATTTCCTGGCCTTCTGCCGATCTCCACCTAGATCCTCAATTGTTGACGGATCAATTACTTCGAGACCACTTGCCTTAGCCTTGGCAGCCATCTCACCTCCTGCAAACATGGCTATCTTGACCGGCTTGCCTCTGCCTGATGGTAGCCTCACCTCTTCCTGAATCCTATTTGTCGGAATCTTCAGATCGACATCCTTGATTGTGAAAGAAATCTCAATCGATTCGACGAAACCCCTCTCAGGGGCCTCCTCTATTGCCTGTTGAATAGCGGTTTGCAGATTTTCTCTCATTTTTCCCACCTCTGCGGTATGCGAGGCTCATGCCTCTCCCGCAATTCGTGGCGAACCTAGCTGAAATGCTCGCTAAATTCCCCCTCGCTCATTGCGTTCAGAGCCGCCTTCGGCTCCATTCCTTCTACTCGCACTCGCATAGAAACGCATGTCCCCATAACTTCCCTGCAGCGAGCGTAAATTGACTTTCCAGTCAGACGATCCTTCTGACCCTCTGCGATCTCCTTCACCTGGTCCATTGTCAGGTCTTCAACAGAATCCTCCCATGATCCGTTGCACTTCTTCTTCCCTAGTGCTTGGATGACTTTGTGGGGGGTTTCATTCCGTGCTGACATGAAAATGACCTCTTATCGCGGAACTCGCCGACCTGCTCTCCCTATTTGATAATGCTGTAATGTGAAATAAGGCACTTCTCGGGTCACTCCACCCTCTGAGTGACCCTAACCTGGTCGGCCCTAACAGTGAGTGCAACGGGTACAGCGGCTTCGAACAACTCCACTGTAACCTCTTCCTTCGACTCGGCAACCCTGGTCACCCTTGCCGCTTGTCCTCTGAATGCGCCTCCTGAAATTTCGACTATACACCCTTCCTCGATTCCAGAAGTAGCTGCTTTCGGCTCTAGGTACGGAAGCACGTCTTCCAGAGGCGCCTCTCCATCAAGCACCTTGCTGCAGTTTTTTAGCGGGGTTACTCCCACCCCGACTCGTCCAATCAACTTCTGGACGTGATGCATTGCAGTAGCCTCGATGAAGATGAAACCCTTCATGTAGTGCGGGCTGAGAACTCCAAAAATTTTGTCTTGAATGTCTTTCAGAGAACCCGTTCCAGACAACCTTGCTCTAATTTCACTTGCCACATTTTGCTCTTGGCCTATCGAAGTCTTGAGTATGTAGAGGTAAGAAGCCACGTCCCCATACATTTCCTTTAGTTGGGGCGTTGCGTAGTCCTTGTCCTGAATCTTACCCGGGTCGACCCATTCGCTGTTCTTGTACAACGTACCCGGGCTGATTCCTGTCTCCTCGGTGATGAAAAGCATCGGAGTCACGTCATTGAGTCGATTCCCGTACGCGAGCCCTCTGGCCATCCCAGATCGAACCAAGCTCATCTTCTCCGTACTAATGCCAGTGCATTCCGAAATTCTAGAAACTACAGAGTCATGATCACTAGGATCACCGACTCCGTAGATCCCATCCCACGCACCTGGGAAGTCAGCAACCTCATCTGATCGCTGCATCAGTAGGACCTTTTCTCCGCTTCTGATGTAAACAGTATAAGCTTCTGACATTACTTACCACCTCAGTTAATCAGCCAATTGAAGAATGGAGGGAATACATTGACCATTAGGGCTAGGATGACGAAGCCAATCGCACCTAAGACAAACATTCCGATTCCACAAACTATGACTGTCTGCCTGAACTCTTGCTTCGACGGCTTCTTGGCCATCTTCAGGATTCTGGCATAGGAACCAGTCTGAAGGCCCTTTACGCGCCCTTCAATCTCGTCCTGCCAGGACTGAGCGATCCCTTCAATCGGACCTACCTTGGGATTTTCAACTGCCATGCTAACACCTAGAAGCATCACGGCGACCTACAGATTCCATTTAAGGACAACGGGAAGGCCGAGTAATTTCACTCTTCAATTTTTAAGGAATCTAACTCACGAATTCTACTGTTCTGTTTCTCAGGTTCCTCATCTGAGTATGGAGGGCTGCTCCATGTATCTGCTCGCTCTTCACTCCGGTCAGAACTAGAAGTACCCTGATGTCGCTACCCATCGAATCATCTGTTGTAACCCCCCAAATCATTCTGGCGTAAGGGTTGATGCTCTCTCGGATAATCTTCGCGCATTGTTCGGCCTCTCCGAGAGTCAGACCGGGTCCTCCGACTACGTTAACCAGTGCACCCCTTGCATCGGAGATGTCGATATCAAGAAGAGGAGATTGCAATGCCTCCATGGTTGCCTTTTCCGCGCCTTCTTCTACAGTTGCTTCACCTAGGCCAATCATCGCCACCCCGCCACCGTTCTCCATAACGGATCTAAGATCCTGGAAATCAAGATTGACCACCCCTTCCTTGGCAATCATCTCCGAAACTCCAGAAATGCTCCTCATTAGCAATTCGTCCGCAACCCTGAATGCTGCATCTAGGGGGAGATCTCTAACTCCTTCAACCTCTAGTAATCTTTCATTTGGAAGTACGATCACTGTGTCACATACTTCCCTCAGCCTTTCTAGCCCCCATTCCGCATTCTGCCTGCGAACAGCACCTTCTGAAATAAAGGGGTAGCTAACAACCGCAATCGTCAGCGCCTCGGCTGCCTTTGCGAGTCTAGCAACGACGTGCGCACTCCCTGTCCCAGTGCCGCCTCCTAGACCTGCGGTGATGAATGCTAAATCGCATTCCTCAACCTCTGTTTTCAGCACTCTCTCCGACTCGTATGCTGCTTGCTCTCCCTTCTCCGGGTCGCCCCCCGCCCCCCTGCCTCGGGCGGAGCGACCAATCAGGACCTTGTTCTCCACATTCACTCTCAATAGATGTTGAGCATCTGTGTTTACTGCCATCCCCTTGACATATTCATCATCGAACAAGCCCTCCTGCTCTAATCGGGCGACTGTGTTGGATCCACACCCTCCACAACCGAAGACTCTGATCTTCGGTTGAAGGGATCTCAGTAGATTTTCCAGATCCGGGTCCTCTTCAATTTCAGGTACCTTCGGAGACTTCGCCTCATCATCCTGAAGTTCTAGAACTCTGTCAATCAGGTGCTTCACACTTCTCAGGCGAGTTGAATAGAGGATAACCATTGCCCCACTATAGGGTAGAAAGAAGAGGGTTTTCACAACCAATCTGAGTTTCCACTCAAGCAATCAGGCCGTTCCTTGTTTTGATGAATCTGACGAGGAATGTGTACACCCCACCCCATGCTGAGATAGATAACGCAAACGTCATCCCGTTCAATTCACTGTTGCCCAGTAGTAACCAATCCGCTAACCAGTGAAATGTTTCGATAGATGCCCCAGAAACATCTCCATGTGCCTGCCATGCGGTCACAATCAGAGCAACCAAGGTCAGCACCATCCTATCTGCCCTAGAGAAACCACCGTAGATTCTTCCCAGTCCGACAGATTGAGCCTGAGTGCCCATGTAAGATCCGAACAGAGTAAGCAGACCAGCGATATATCCCGAACTGGGGTCATCTACGAAGTCGGCATTCATCCCAATGGCGACTAGGATTCCAACATCAACGACCCGGTCAATGGTGTGGTCAAGAAAGTCCCCGTACGGGCCGTCAGTTCCCTGATGCCTGGCAAGAGCCCCGTCTAAACCATCCAGAACTCCTGCAATAAGTACAATCACCACACCACCAATGATGTATATCGCACCCTCTGTATTTCGCTCTGCGCTCATCAGCAGATAGAATGCAATTAGAGATAGAGCGAGACTAGTCCAAGTAAGGACACTGGGATCCAATCCTCCCATTCTATGTACTAAGGGGGTGATTGCCTTTGTCCAACTCTCCCTCAATTTCTCGAACATCTTAGACCTCTCCTCTGCCCACCCAATCAATCGGATTGCGGGGACTTCTTGGCTTGAATCCATCTGATGCCCACTGGATAATTGATGCGACAACTGACTCCGCACTATCACACGAAGTGTCAAACTCGATTATCGGGATCTCTCCGAAATCTTCCGTCCATGGCCCACCGAGAATCTCCCAATCGACATTTTCATCGATTTTTTGACTCGAGTACGACCTCTCTGCCAGTCTTTCTCGCAGCTCTCTCGGGCGGCATCTGAGAATGACTACACAGTCAACCCCCAGAAGATGAGAGAGATGACCATCAATGACAGTCGTATTACTGGGGCTCTGTTTCCATTCTGACTCCAATTTTTGCTGCAGTTTTTCTACGTCAATGGGCCTCGCCCCGTCCCGAGGGTCAACCTCGCCTATGCAACCAAAATACTCGGCAAGACTCTCCACATTCTCGAGACTATAACCCATATCTCCAAGCAAGGAGGAAACAGTTGACTTTCCAGTTCCCGGCGATCCAGACATTGCCAATCTGAATGCTCCGTCCATACCTTCTCGTGTTGCAAATATGACAAGAACACTCCGCGTCGAGGCGTAACATTGACCTAGAAAACTAGCGCCACGATCGATTATGACCGAGTCGGTTAGCTGGATTAGAGCCATGGACCCCCGAGACACGAAGCTGAACATATTGCTCATTGCATTACCAGTCACTGTATACTTCAACTATGTAGAACACAATTACTCGATGGCTTTCTTCTCTTCATTGGTGGCCATCATGCCTCTTGCCTTCCTGATGGGACGGGCCACTGAGGAAATCGCACTAAGGACTTCAGAGTCACTTGGGGGCCTCCTGAATGCGACGTTCGGGAACGCCGCCGAACTCATCATAGCAGTACTACTAATATTCCAAGCCTCGAATGTAGCCGATATAGAGACTCAGTCATTCTACGTTCATCTAGTACAAGCTAGCCTGATTGGGAGCATACTGGGTAATCTATTGCTGGTCATGGGCCTAGCTTTCGTATGGGGGGGGATACATCACTCAGAGCAGTCCTATTCGGAGACCCAGGTAAGCTCGAATGGCTCCCTTCTCCTCCTTTCTATGATCGTCTTGGTGGTTCCCACGGTATTCCATTCAAGTGTTGGTGGGGACGTGGGTGACGCAAGAGTCCAGGATCTGAGCCACATCGCAGCCGTAATCCTCCTGATGATGTACGGTTTGTTCCTCTTCTTCCAGTTCCGTACCCATGTGCACCTCTTTGCGACTGATGGCTCTCATCACGAGGAACCAGAAATGACCCAGAGGGATTCAGTAATACTACTCGTGGTAGCCACGGTTCTGGTTTCCTGGATGGCCGAGATTCTAGTTCACTCAGTCGAATCCGCAGCGGAAGATCTCGGACTCCCACACCTGTTCATCGGCGTAATACTCTTGCCTCTGTTCGGAAATGCTGCTGAGCACTTCACAGCGGTCTCGGTTGCCGCCAAGGACAAGATGGATCTCTCCTTCGCAATTTCAATGGGTTCATCCACTCAGATCGCTGTTTTCGTAGCCCCGCTCATGGTCGTCTTCGCATGGCTGTTAGATGTCCCCTTAACCTTCGAATTTGGGATTCTTGAGACAGTCTCAGCATTCCTAGCAGTGCTGATTGTCAATTCTATCGCAGCAGATGGAAAATCAAACTGGTTGGAAGGGGCTATGCTATTGTCATCCTACTGCGTTCTAGGCGCTGCTTTCCTATTCCACCCATGAGCTAAAGCTCACCGTAGTACTCTTCAACAGATGATTCCAATTCTTGGGAAGCCTCTGCTTCATTCAATGTCAGAGTCACGCCGTTTCTGCGAATCGCTCTCCCATCCACGAATACGTCCAGAACCCTTGCTCCGGAGTAAATCAGATTGGGCAACAATCTCCTGCCATCCCTGCCCCAAGGCCTCATCCTGATATCAGAAATATCCCATGCAACCCAGTCCTCGGACCCTTTGGTTGCTAGGGACCAAGTCTCCTCGGGGCCGAGAATCCTAGCGTCCCAATGGTCATGCCTCTGAACAAGGCTAGCCGCCTTCGCCTCAGCTCTCATGTCCAACGAGTTATTGCTAGCTGCTCCATCAGTTCCTAGCCTGACATCAACTCCGGCGTCCATCATTGCCGGATATGACATGGTACCTCCGCAAGCCAGCTTCTGATTGCTTGTTGGACAATGTACTGCATGAGCGCCATTACCAGCCAGAATCCGCATTTCCTTCTTGGTGACCCATCCACAGTGGGCACAGACTGTCCCTTCGGTGAAGTAGTCGATAGAGTCCAAGTACTCTATTGGGTACATCCCGTGTTTTTCATGGCATTCGGCAACCTCGCTCCTGGTTTCTGATGTGTGAATGCTAAGGGTACAACCACTTTTCTGAGATAACTCGGATGCCTTAAGCAGAGTCTCTTCTGAGCACGTGTATACCGAATGAGTCCCTATCCCATACTCAATTTTACTAGTCTGGGGGGAACCCTCAGAAAGCAAATCTTCAATCTTCTTCAGAGCTTGTCCGGCTCCTTCTGGGTATGAGGGAGTGGGGAAATCAGTAATCGGACCGCAGACCTTCGCACGTATCCCACTTTCAGCAACAACCCCTCCTACGACCTCGGGATGGTAATACATGTCACAAGCGAAAGTGGTCCCAGTCGCGATCATCTCAGCAATGGCAGCCCTGGTCCCAGTTTCCACAAACTTCTCTGTCAAACTCTTCTCCACGGGGAAGATCGACGTCTCTAGCCATTCCATCAAAGGCAAACCTTCTCCCATTGACTTGTTCAGAACCATGGCCATGTGAGTATGCCAGTTCTGGAGCGATCTAGTAACAAGTCGCTTAGACCCGTCAACAACCTCCACCACATCCTCGTCCCCTATGCTGGGTGAGAAAGACCCGTTCCGATGTAGCAGAAAGTCGCCTCTGTGAACTACACCATTATCATCCAGAAGCCAAGTGTCGGCGACTCTCCTGGTTCCGGAGTCCATGCTAACTCATCCTATCCTAGCTACTCGCATACCGCATTGAGTATGCTAACTGTTTCTCCATCGGAGTTTTTCATCCACGCTTCAATGACATCACCTGGACTCATCGGACCGACGCCCTTTGGAGTCCCAGTCCAGACAAAGTCACCTGCCTCAAGGTCGTACCAGCGATTGAGATGGGAGAGGAGGGAATCAACGGAGTGGACCATTAGATTTGTTGAAGACAATTGCTTAGTTTCTCCATTGACGGAGAGGCCAATCTCCATCTCCCCTCCATTCCAATCAGTCCATGTACCAAGAACTCCAGAGCCTCTGAAGCCCTTCCCCTCTAACCATGGCCAACCTTCTATCTTGGCCATAGTTTGACGAGTCCTATTTGTTGTATCAATCCCAACGCACATCTGGACCGGGGTCAGATCATCACCCAGCCTGAAAACCATCTCCACCTCGTGATCAATGTGCTCATCTGGCTCCAGAAGCGTCACGACGTTGGTCCCATCATCCGATGCCTCCACCATGGCAGATGGGGGCATTAGGAAGAAACGGGGGTAGTCTGTTACATCTCCAAGGATCTCTTTTGCGTGTCCAGCATAGTTTCTGAAGACCGCCCAACCTACTCCCATGTCACCCCCAGCAAGACACCAATGATTAGAACACCGGTTAGTGCCCTTCTCATCAGGTTGAAGGACGATGCCTTCTGGAGTATGGCTATGCCCGAGGACCCCTATCGAACCCTCGACGTCTCAAAGGATGCTTCAGATGCAGAGATTAAGCGGTCGTATCGCAAGTTAGCCAGGCAATACCACCCCGACAGGAACCCCGGGGACGCTGCGGCCGAAGAGCGATTCAAGGCAATACAATCCGCATATGAGTCGATTGGAACTGCTGAGGGAAGGAGCCAGCACGATCAGCAAAGGCGAATGGAGGAAATGTTCCAAGGGGGAAGGGGACGATCTCCTTTCGGTGGGGTCGACATTGGAGATATCTTCTCACAATTTATGGGTGGTAGGGGAAGCCAGAACCCTGGATTCGAATCTGGATTCGAAGGCTCTAGGAGGGCCCCCAGATCGAGACAACCGACTCCCAAAGGTGCCGACATAGAAGCCGGTCTGGACATATCACTAGAGCAAGCAATTAGTGGTACAGACGTCAAATTCAGCCATCGAAGAATGAGGAGGTGTGCCGATTGCAACGGCTCCAGCTTCGGCTCATCCAGGGGCTGCCAGGCTTGCAAAGGAACAGGTGTCACGACCAAAGGGAGCACAATCACCGTAAGAGTGCCCGAAGGAGCTGAGCACGGTCACTTGCTACGCCTCAAGGGCATGGGTCACGAGCATCCCGAGGGTGACTCAGGAGACCTGCTAATCACTGTAAGACTCGATGCAGAAGAGGGTCGTCGATGGGAGGATGGACGCCTAATTCAAGAAGTCAGGCTGCCATACACCATGCTTTCACTCGGAGGTAAAGTAAGAATTACGACTCCATCCGGGAAGAGGCTGCAGATAGAGGTTCCAAGTGGGACTAGAATTGGAGATAGAAGACGACTGCAAGGTCATGGGCATGCAGGCGGGGCATTGGACATCGAGTTCACTTTAGCCGAACCAGAGAAACTCACTAAGGCACAGATAGAAGCTCTGGAATCACTCAAAGAGAGTGGCTTGTAGATAGACACAACCAGTCAAATATCGAGTTGCCTGCGATTGGGACGTGAGGGACTTCGAGAGTCTTGCCGACTACCTGATTCCGCGGAGGAAAAGAATCCATTTTGCCGTGGTGGTAGTCTCAATATTCATGATTCCGGGGATTATCGCTTCTTTCGAACCAATCGATATCGAGTCCTATGACATGGAGTCCCCCGAACTCGAGGCCAATCAAGTCCTGAGGGAAGAATTCACTGCAGCAGGCAACATCTGGGGATTCGGCATTTTTGTCAGAAACCCGGAATACTTCGGCGAACCCGAATCAGATGTAACAATGATTGCTGATTTCACCGGTGTCAAGGGAGGCATCTCTGAACCGAAGGGGGGAATCCTCAATCTCACTGTCCTGAGGGAGATAGATCATGATGCAAGAACTATGAGGGAAAGCGAGATTTCCGAATTCTACCTCCCTCTAGCATCCGAGATTTCCGGAGATCCAGCATGGGGGATCCTAGACTTGGCAACCGAGTTCCGGACATTCATGGCCAACGAGTCATCTTTGACTGCACCCAGGATCAATCCATACAAGCTCGCTGCCACCCTCGACATAAATGCGTCAACCGATCCTGCTCCAACTAATTGGACCGATTGCGGGGAACTGGATTGCCTCTCCTTCGATGACCCAAACGTTACACAAGGCCACATAGACCTTGCAGCTCATAGAATGGCGAATAACAGCAATGGTGCCTTTCTTAGATTCCTGTCCAACGACCGCTCTTTCCTACCCGACGAGACCGGGGCCGTAGTCGGCCCAGTCGGCCATGAATTCTCTGAGGACGGCTTGTTGGTTTCTGAATCATGGCAAAGGGGCAGATGGTCAGCATCTGCCGCTTGGATGATAATTAACTTCGATAGGGACGAAATGCAGAAGAATGGTTGGACCTTCTCTTGGAAGAATGCCAGCTCTGAGTTCGGCTACGAGTGGAACGGCCTAGATCTGGAGACCAAGCCAATCCGGAACTCGGTTGAGGTCTGTAGGGAGAGGGAGGAACTCGGAAAACCACTATGCTCAGTAGAGTGGCTGTATCTCTCTCTGGAGGAAGATCTCAGAGAGAGCGACGAAACTATCGTCTCCCTTATGTTTGCCGAGTCAATCAACGTCGAGATTAATCGAGAACTGATATCAAGCGCATTTCTGATCCTTTTGATGGGGTTTGCCATTTTGTTCCTACTCTGGGCCAGCCTGAGGAGAGTCTCAGACGTAGGAATAGTTGCCACAAGCTTGACCCTATCACTGGTCTGGATGTATGGACTGATAGGATGGGCTATAATCATCGGCAAGTGGTCCGGCAACGAGATAATATTCCGTTCACAGTTCTCGAATCTTCTCCCAATACTGATCCTGGCTCTGGAAATCGACGACAGTCTGCACAGCCTTCACAGATACAAGGAGGAACGTAGGTCGGGGGCGAATTCAGAACAGGCGGTACACAAGGCAATTAGCAAGGTTGGACTAGCGATCATGCTAACCTCAGTCACTACAATCGTTGCTTTCATGGCCAACATGACTTCCAGTATCGCAGCACTCAGATCGTTCGGAATAGAGGCGGGAATTGGCGTGTTCTGCGCATTCTTCCTCACAGGTCTGTGGGTCCCTCTGGCTAGGCTAGACATAGACCTCTGGCTGGAATCTAGAGGGAGGTTAGCCGAAGAGCGCAGCGATGTCATCCACATGATCCCCGGCTCTTGGCTATCTTCAGTCTCCTCGCAATCAGCAAGGTTCGCCCCATTAGTCGTGATTGCCTCGCTTCTCATCACAGCGTTGGCAACTCCAATCATGCTTTCTCTCGAGGGGGACTTCCAGATTGAGGACTTCATTGAAGAAGACTCGGATCTGGCTGTCGGAGTAGGCCTGATTAACGAGCGCTTCAGTGACGAGGGGGAACCCGCTTACATACTCATAGAGGGCAATATCTCCAACCCACTCGTACTCGATGCGATTGACGAACTTCGTAGGAATATGAACTCCCACGGCCCCGACGATCCAGATCAGATTTCCAGAATGCCCAATGGCGAGGTCGAACTAATCGGGATCGATTTGATGCTCTGGTATACCAGGGGTGCGATGGCATGGAACCAGACTCCGTTCGAACAAGCCGGGTGGGATTTCAATTCCAGCGACGGTGGCATTGGGTGCGAGACTCTCACAGTCCCCAATAGGGAGATGGATTTCATCGCCGTTCCTTCGATCGATGATAGCAGGTGCCTTTCCTTTCTCTATGGATTCATGTTGACCAGGGGCGTTCCAGCCAGTGGTGGCTACCCCTCACTCTCTACCAGCATCGTGGGGGAATTCATCCAGGTCGAAGGCGAGATCGATTTCGAAAAACCTTGGTTGACGAAATCCGGTGAAGAACCCCGTTTCCCAAGAACATCTCTCCGCTTCGGAATCTCAAGTCCCGAGCAATTCGCCTTAGTTGAACCGGCACTGAAACAGTTGGAAGAGGACCTATCGCCGATCCAAAACCTCTCCGTCACGCCAAATCGTGAAAGAGGAGATTTGCAATCGGCATTTGAGGATCCAGAGCACCCCGTAACATGGGCATTACCGACCGGGGAGCCTGTGATCAGATTCGTCGCTGCGGACTCCATGCAGGATGACCTCCAGGACACCCTTTTGCTAGGACTGGTATTCTGTATCATGGCACTTTGGTGGGGCTTCCGCGAGGATTCCCCCGCGTCAGAGAGACTGAGCAAAATTGGAAGAAAACCAAAGCAAACCCTTCCAAGGATCGCTCTAAATGTGGCATTGATGTCGGTGATCTCCTATTTCCTAGCAGGAGTCAATTATGCATTCCTTTTCGCTCTTCTAGCCGTAGTCTTCTCAATTCTTTGGGGCACTAGGCCACTCATTCTCGCAACCATCACCACTGCTCCAATTTTCCTGATGATCGTTTGGCTGTATGCGCTTGTGGGTATAGCCGGATATGGCCTGAACATGGTCACGGTTTCCATTGCAGCGATTTCTCTAGGTGTCGGGATTGACTACGTCATCCACATCGTTGAACGATTCAGAGAGGAGAAGGAAAAGGGGTCAAGCACGATGAAATCGATAGAAGCAGTAGGGGGCGCCTCGGGGATTGCGCTCTTTGGTTCTGCCATGTCGGACATAACTGGATTTGCGATTATTAACCAGTCAGAAATGGGATTCTTCTCAACTTTCGGACTCTTCTGCGCGATCATGATCGGACTCTCGCTAATTGCAAGCTTGGTACTAGCCCCTGCAGCTCTGGGACTAGCATTCCGAGATGGCCCCCCGACTAATGCAGAAGAGGCATCTGCCTGATCAAATCCGTAGGTCTCTCCAGGCACCCAGAGTATCAGTCAGGGCGCCTTCGAGATCTGGGTGTAGGAATTCATACCCCTCCTCCATCAATCTGTTAGGCAAAACCTTCTGGCTCTCCAAGGTGAGCGTAACTCCCATTTCTCCAAACAGAATCCTGACAACGAAACCAGGGAGAGGGGCGAACGCAGGGCGCCTCAAGACTTTGCCCAGCGCCTTTGCGAAGCCCTTCTGCGTAGAAGGATTGGGAGCAGTGAGATTGTACACGCCCTGGGACTCGCTACTCATCAGAAGGTGATGGATTGCGTATATTTCGTCATCCAAGGAGATCCATGACATCCACTGCTTCCCTCCTGCCATCGGACCACCTGCGCCCATCTTGAATGGTAGCAGCATTTTGCCTAGTGCACCCCCTGTTCCGGAAAGGACGATCCCACTCCGAAGGAACACCGTCCTAACTCCAGAGTCTCTAGCATCTGACGCAGCAGCCTCCCATTCCTTGCAAATACTGGGGAGGAAACCTTCTCCTTGCTCACTCTCCTCATTCAATTGCTCGTCCCCTCTATCACCATACCAGCCAATAGCACTGGCTAGAATGAAGACCTCCGGTTTCTGACTCATTTTGCTAATCGCTGAACTCAGAACTTCAGTACTGTCTACACGAGAGTCCCTAATCATCTTCTTCCGCTTCTTGCTCCACCTCTTGTCGCCAATGCCCTCTCCTCCAAGGTGGATGATGGCATCAAAACCCTCCAGCAATCCCTCGTCCATTACTCCTGATGACGGATCCCATTGCAGCTCGTTTGCATCATCTTTCACAGGCCTCCTAACCAGCCTCCACACCTCGTGGCCCCCGGTATCCAGAAAGGCTACAAGTTGGGTTCCGATCATACCAGAAGAACCGGCAATGAGAATCCGCTTCCTCCCGACGTCCGAGAACTTAGCGTGCTGGGCCATGTCCCTCTGCAGCCTCAATTCCCTAGCAGTGAACATCTGGGCCAATCTCCTCCTGACCAGCCTCCCACCAAGGATCCTGTCGGCCAGATTCCCCAGTGGCCCAAATGGGACTTGGTAGGATACTTCGTCAACCACTCTCGTCACGCCATCCTCCTCAATCAGGTGATGATCATGGCTCCATGACCAGAATGGCCCCTTGACCATCTTATCGGAGAAGAAATGCGGGGGCTCGTAACCTGTATGCTCCGCCACCCATGTCATCTTGATTGGGCCCATCGGGAACCTGAACACTCTCTGGGAACCGACTTCCAATGAGTCATCGGCCCTGACTTCTTCAGCCACTTCCCATGGAGGCATCAGCCTGCGGAAGGATCCTTCGTGTTCGAACCAAGCGAATGTCGCCTCTGCATCGGCATCTACCTCAGTTTCGTGCTTGTATTTGTACATACTCAAATCTCCTAATCATTCCTATTTCATATGTTGTTTGAAACCAGCCTTCCTACTAGCCTAGACTGGATTTCCATTTGTCCAACGCGGATTCCTCGAAGTCCTCTATTGTTAGTCGGTAGCCCCAGTGCTGTAGAGATTGTCTGACAACTGGGCTAATAGCCTCCTCGTCATAGCTCCCTTCCTTTGCTATAATCCTGTTAATCAGATGGTTCCTGAACCTCCCCCTGGGGCCTGTGAATGCCTTCCACCTCCTGACCTGTCTGGAGTCGTCCTCAGATCTCCTGCCCTTGTAGAATCTACAGTACCATTGGACCCACCCGTAGGGGTCCTGCCCGACTATCCATCCTTTTTCTTCCCACATTTCCAGAGTAGTTCCGCACTTCACCTTGTATCGATTCCTGTTCTTGTCATAATCCTCGCTATTGAGTAGACTCTCGTCTATACCATCCCACCATTCCTCAAACTCCAGATGCTGATCACTTAGGTCCTCAGATACAACCGAAGAGAAAATCGGCCTCCAGTAGGATCCTCCGAAACTTCCTTCCTGAAAGATTTCTCTGGGAGTCATATTGGGCCTGAAATCAGGCCAGTCAGAGAAAGAAATCACTTCACCGATTTCTCTCATGCCCTCCTCGTGATTGGGAAGGCTAAATTTCTTTTCCACTCCAATTTGAAATACAATCATAGAGGCGTCATTGTTAGGACTAATGACGAGGTACTGGCATGTCAAGAGAATTGCTGATCGAATTGGAGAGAAGCGATGAGTACTGTATAATGAGATTTGCCGATGGGAACTCATTCAGGATAAGCTATCTGAAAATTCGCTCTAATTGTCGATGCGCAAAATGCAAACCACGGCAGGAAAATGAGCAAAGGAGGCTGGAGTTAGAAGAAGAGATATTGCGTCTGAGGGTCGAGAAGCCCAAGGCGACTCCGGTCGGACGATATGGGATACAATTGGAATGGCCCACGGGGTGCTCAAGCGGAATCCACTCCTTCAAACATCTAAGAGAGGTTTGCGAATTACACGGCACTCCCGATGCTTAGTCTCCAATACGAAGGAATCAAATCCTCAATTCGATACCGCGCCTTGTCGAAGCAGAGGGTCCTCCCCGGCGTTTCGGCGGCGATTTACATGCAAGATAGGGAACCGGAGGGTGCTGGAGATGAACTGGAAGAGGAGGATGAGTGGCAACTCTATGCCTCAGCAGGATACGCCTCCTCCGAACTAGAATCCGAGGAGCAAGAGTCGCAAGAAGATAGGTCGGAGGAGATATGGTTCGATGGGGATGACTTGGAATTTGAGGGCAGCACAGTGAATTGGGACTCTCCTCCTTGCCCCGCCCCTCTGGGAATAGCACACGTAATCAAGATTGGAGTTTGTGATCACTGCCTCGCTCGAATCTCAGGCTTCCACTCAAGAGGGTCCGGACCCGCTTCCGGATCATCGATCAGGGAAGACGCCTTTCTCAGGGATGCAGAATTGGAGTCAAAAATAATCCAGGATTATTGCCCACTCTGTGAGAATCTATTCGATGACGTAGACAATATCGTAGACAGGGTGTTTGAGACCCTCTCCAACACCGACTTCTCCACTATGCAATTTGGAATCCACCTGCCAAAGGACCTCTTGCAAGAAGAGGACCGAATCAGAAGCAAGTATGGGGCAGCGGGTTCATATCATCTGAAGGGCGCTATAGTAGAGGCGATTCACGAGAGAATCAGAGATCTCAACAAGGAGGTAGATTTTGTTAAGGAGAAGCCAGATGTCATGGTCCTAGTCGACGGACTCACCCTGAGGGTAGACGTAGATGTTAGGCCAATTTTCCTCTATGGCAGGTATAGGAAACTATCACGTGGAATCCCCCAAACTCGTTGGCCTTGCAGGGCTTGCAGGGGCAGAGCACTGGGTTGCGAGTCTTGCGGAGAAACTGGGCTCCAATACATCGACTCCGTGCAAGACCTGATCGGCGAGCCGATTAGAGAGGCGCTTGAGGCAGAAGACACGTCATTCCACGGCATGGGGAGGGAAGATATCGACGTCAGGTGCCTCGGCTCAGGTCGGCCATTTGTCCTGGAAGTCAAGAAACCCTCGAAGAGGAAACTACCAGTCGAAGACCTCGTCGAGCTGGTAAAGGGAAATGCTCCGGGCAAGGTAGAGGTCGACAGCCTGTCCTGGTGCACCAGGAAGAAGGTCAACGAGGTAAAGCAATCTAGATCCGAGAAGACATACACCATTAGGTTCAGAGCAGAAGGCCTGGTCGACAATGAGGCAGCCAAGAAATCGATCCTCTCCCTCGACGGGCAAGTAATCGACCAAGAAACGCCACAGAGGGTGTCCCACAGGAGGGCTGCAAAGACGAGGAGGAGGAAAATCACGTCAATCGACGACGTAAGCTTTGAAGGCGGAGAGGTGGAAATTACATTGAGGTGTGAAGCCGGCACCTACGTCAAGGAATTAGTGCATTCCGACGAGGGGAGAACCAAGCCATCAGTTCAAAGCGTTCTAGGGACGGATTGCGAAGTCATATGGCTAGATGTGCTCGAGATTCACGCCGAATGAGTGGGAAAATGACATCCGAGTCCTTAAGAACGCCACACAGGTCGCCCGAATTCGCGATAATGGAGCAGTGAGAGCATGGTCACTAGGACAAAGGGAACTAGACAGGGCACCAGGAGTATCCTCAGGAAGAACAAGAGGGAGCGCAGGAGACTGTTTATCAGTAGGTCCATGCACACTTACGAGGAGGGCGACAAGGTCGCTATCGTACTCGATGGGGCGCAGCAAAAGGGCATGCCCCACAGGCGCTTCCAAGGAAGGACTGGGGTAATCTCAGGCTCCCAGGGTAGGGCATTTGTGATTAGGGTCGCCGATGGAAACATGATGAAGACCGTGGTCGCTCGACCTGAGCACCTCAGGCCGATTGAGTAGGTGAAAAAATGACTGAGACAGAATTCGTTGACTTTGCTACTGTTAGAGACAGGCTTCTCGAGGCCATCGAGAGGAGAGGTGAAATCTCCTACGAGCAGACAATGGCACTACAACACGCAGAATGGAAGGCCAGCGCCAGTGGGCACCCATCGGGGGACATCAAGACAGACCCAGCCGTCTACTCCGCCCTTTTCGCCGGCTTGATGGAAAACGAGAAACTGAAGCAGTACCCTGAAGTTTCGTCAAAGATTGCCGAGCTATCCCCTCTCACAGTTTCTGATGTCAGAGTGATAATCGCGAGCAAGAGAATCGCCATGGATACCTCGGAAATCGAAGAAGTAATCACCATCATCAGGCAACATGTCCTATAGTGTTCAGAACACTTCCAAACAACTCATTCATGAGGGAGAGCCATTTTGGGTAGGTTAGATATCATGTCACCAGAGGATGCAAATGACTCCGACGAGGGGGAAATGGAGCCATTCCACGAGGAGACCAGGCTAAGGATCCTCGACATCCAAGAGAGAAGGCCAGTGGGACACGAGATCCAGTGCATCAGCGAACCGTCCTTGTATCTGCTGAGGGCCAGGGTCAGCGACACCTCAGGACTCTCCGTTGGGGAGACGGTCGAAATTCCTGTGGAAAGCATCGGCTCCCTCTCAGAGGTCAGGCTGAAGGACCTTAGTGGGACCTCGCAGCAGGAGTTAATCCAGGCCCTTTCCAGATCGATTCAAGCAGATCCCGAGAGGCACATCTCGTTCTACAACAGCGCAGGCCCCATGTCTCTGAAATTCCACTCATTCCAGTTGCTGTCCGGCATCGGGAATTCCAAGGCCATCCAGATGGTCCAGAAGAGGGGGATCGCGGGCTGGCACGCATTCGAAGATGTCGATGAGGCATGTGGCATCGAGTCGGTAAAACTCCTAGCGGAACGGTACGTTAAGGAGATGGAGGACGTTGCACAGACTCCCCGCTTACTTGATTTGCTAGTCCGTTCAGAGCAGTAACATGGAGCCGCTGGGGGGCCTCGATACCAGACTTCTCGTCGATCTCCTAAGGGATCGCATAAACCCAAACAAATCTCTCGGGCAGCACTACTTGGTAGACGACGATGTGATTGAGAGGACTATCCGCCTCGCGGAAGAATTCGACTCCCCCCTCTCTGACGACTCCCACGTACTGGAGGTGGGTCCGGGGCCGGGTTCTCTGACCCTGGCATTACTCCGTAGCGAATCCAGGGTCACAGCAATAGAGATCGACAATCAGTCGGTGGAGCACCTGACGAGGGTTTTCGGGGAAAGCGGAGAAACCCTCACTCTCGAGGAAGCCGATGCAGTCTCGCAGAGGTGGCCGAAAGGAATCACCCACGTAATCTCGAACCTGCCCTACCAGATCTCCAGTCCGATAGTTGACAGAATTACGAAGTACCACTCGTCGGAAGCAATACGTCTCTCCATACTCCTCGTCCAGGAGGAGTTCGCACAGAGGATGGCCATGTTCTCCGCCCCATATGACATCGGGCCGTTAGGGCTGAATCTTTGGCTAGACTTCGACGTCTCCCTAGACATGAAGGTCCCCCCCAGCGCATTCAGCCCATCGCCACGCGTGCAATCCAGGCTGGTGGTCCTGAAGCCAGCAGACAGGAAGGAGGCAGAGGGAACCAACAAGCAACTGTTCCGGATCGTAACCAGGCACTGCTTCTCCAACAGAAGGAGGAAGTTGAGGACCCTGCTCTCGAAACCACCATCCAGGATCTCCAGGGTTTCTGGATGGCACAGGGACAGGTGGAAGAACTCGATATCAAAACTGCTTTCCTCCACTCATCCGGACTTGGACGATGGCTGGGCCGACCTCAGGCCAGAGAACCTAGACCCAAAAGACTGGATAACTATCGTCGCCGCAATATCCCAAGACGGGTAATTCCGGACAATCTGACATCGACTTGATAGAGGCCCCCCCCTTCCGAGGGTCAGCCTAGGTGGAGATGTTACCTGAGCAAATGGGAGGGATTTAGTGGCAAAGAAGGACACCTATCTCGCTCTGCTGAGGAGGGGGATAGATGAGACCACCGCCCAAATCCTCTCTGACGGGGGCATCAAGATTGGGGACCTCAAGAAGCTAGATTCAGAGACCCTGATCAACAACTTCGGCATCAAAAAAGAGGTTGCAAAGTCAGTCCTCGACGCAGTCAAGGCAGGCCCCAGGTCCTCCGGAAGGCAGAGGTTCCTGGCTGACGTACTCTCCGACGACAAGAAGAAGGTAGACAAGATCGAGGAGACTCGATTCAAGCGCGAGCAGAAAGACATCTACGCGGAGTTGCAGGAGAAGAAGGAACAACTGCGGCTGGCACGCGTCGAGGACTTCAGAAACAAGAAACTCGTAATGAACAGGCTCGGTAAGACGATCGAGCTGATAGTCAAGCTGGAGAACAACCTCGACGACGAATCCAAGGACGAGCAGAGGTCGAAGATCAGGGACCAGCTAGAGACACGAGGGCTAGAGGCCGCTCGAGACCACGAGATGCTCGAACTCGCCGGGACGCCACAGGACATCGTGGACTTCAGGAGGAAGATCGCCCCGGTCCTCTGCCTTCACGCCTGCCCCCACTGCGGGGAGGAGATGGACCCGAGGGGAAGCAACATCATGGAGAGCCCCTCCGACTTCTCGTTCATCTGCTGGGACTGCGAGGAGGAGTTCCATGCTGCGATGGCCCAATCAGTCGAAGGCAGGCTCAGCAACGGGTCCAGGATAACAATCGACCCCAAGATAAAACCTCGCCACCCCGTAATCAAGCCCCCGAGGAAGGACAAGGCCGCCTCGATCACGGACCTGATGATGAGGGACCTGGAGTCGGCCGGCGCCTCAGCGGAGGAGCTGGAAGCTGCCCTGGAGGCGAGCACGCTCTCAGGCGTCCTGATGAGCATAGACGAGTGGATAGACCAGACTATCGCCGCAAAGGGGTACATCCAGGCTCAGGAGGACAGGGAGGAGTTCATCATCGCCACGGGAGCGGGCGCTACTAAGTTCAACAAGTGGATGAAGAAGGCCGGCCTGAGGTTCAACAAGCAGACTGGACGGTGGACTCGGTGGGAGGACCGGTGAACCCCGGATGTCCGACTTCATCGTCTCGCTCGTAGTGTCAGTAGTCGGTATCTCGGTCATGTCATGGTGGCTCTATTCCCGAATCTCCCAGAAGCTCGATGAGGTCGGGGAGAGGAACAACTGGGAGGAATGAACACTCCCAGTGGGCTGACGGTAGCGTGTGAGCGGTATCGCAGTCAGCCGAACAGGCTTCCAGAGCTGAATAAAGCGTAAAGTCCCAGAATGACGAATGCTGTTATCCCCACGGCTAGGATCATCACTATCCCGGTAAGTCCCACACCGAACCACTGTGCCATCGATTGGAGTATCGGGACGATGGCGGATTCGGAGGGACCCTCCGAGGTCTCCCCCTCAAGATCGACATTCTCGGATTTGACCTTCCGCAGCACTACCCCGACAGTGGTCAGTAGCGTAGAGATGGGGACGAATATGCAACAGGCCAGGAAAAGGCGAGAGATGGTCCCATTCCACATCCCCGAACCCTCACATGAAATTACAGCCTCACCATCCCTGATGACCTCACTCTGATTCTCCTCTGGGCACCATGCGTCCAGGGAGAATGCGGACATGAAAACGAAGATTGCAATCAGTCCGATTATCAATCCCAATGCAGATAGTCCGAGTGACGCTTGCCTCTGTCTATCCATGATGTGCGCAATTCTGAACTATGCTTGATGTTTGGCACGGCATCTGTTGGAAATCCAGTGATAATGGTGCCAAACGGACACTCTCTGAGGGGGCACGAAGGGCCACGGCATATTCAAACGAAATACCCCATCCTGAGTCATGTTTCCCGAAGAAAGACTGGATCGGATCATTCTCACCATAGCTATCGTAATCGGTGCAGTGGCTTTCTTGGTAGCGTATATTCCAGGCTTCATAGATTGAAGTGTATCCCATGATTCAATATTTTGCTTCAATACATTAATTGTATTTCAGATGCCGAACTTAACTCAATAACGCCCGGGGGCCCACTCCATTTGATTTTTTCATCAGGAACAATTAGCGCCTCATCCCCTTCACTGTGTCCGAGTGTTGCTTTTACAGAAGCAAACGAACAGTAGAGGGTAGCCTTAGATGTGATAACTTCCATCCATTCTGTTACTGCTCTTGAATCGGGCCCCATTTCCCCATCTAACTCTTTGATAAAATCGGCCTCTAGCAATCTAGTACCAGAAGCTGCGAAGAAAACGCTTACCTCATGGCCCTCGGCAATTGCTCTGGCAGTACACCCTATTCCCACAATAGTTTTCAAAATGTCATTCTTAGGTTCTGATACAAAATTAACGAAGTATTTCTTGCCCATGATAAAGCCAGAAGAATTTGCTATTTGAACATGCCATTAGGCCTTCAAAGATCCCCATCTGTTGGTTGCACATCCCCCCTAAGAATTATGATGAGATTATTCGCAAGAGTCTCTCGATAGTGGCTAACTACTCTGGATTTCAGACCGATGGCCTGACTAACTGCTTACTAGTGTAATTTTAATACAGAACCATTTTGACATCAGGTTAGGTGGTAAAGTGAAAGGACAAATAGCAAAATTAGGGTTAGCAGCGAGCGCATTTTCAATTGTGGCATCAGTGTACATATACTTCATGCACGATGGTGGAAATCATGATCTAGGTATTTTTGTGGGTTTGTGGGCACCGACGCTAATCCTATTTTCTCAAGAAATTGACAAAATGATGGAATGATCTAAGCAACCCGGTGCTGATGGCA
>Ga0207993_1000066_pt1 | contig 42147 bp, 50 predicted proteins | sample ETN01SmetaG_2_FD_185791 | JGI IMG/M metagenome (GOLD analysis project Ga0207993, IMG submission 185791) | Marine microbial and viral communities from oxygen minimum zone, Eastern Pacific Ocean - ETNP2014F12-01SV265 (SPAdes) (version 2) | ecosystem: Environmental > Aquatic > Marine > Oceanic ...
CCACATGGCGATAGTAATAATGATGGTAAATTTTTACGAGCTAATAACGGTGCAGACCCTACATATGAAACTGTTAATACTGATTTAAGTGCTGACAGTTCACCTCAATTAGGTGCTGATCTAGATACGAATGGTAATGATATTGATTTTGCTGATGGCGATAAAGCAACTTTTGGTGCTAGTCAAGATTTAGTTGTACGTCACAGTAATAGTGACAACAATTCTTATGTAGAAGAATCAGGTGGTGGTAGTTTAGTTGTTAAGTCAGATGATTTTTATTTACAAAATGCTGGTGCTAACCATACACAAATAAAATCTGATTCAGATGCTGAAGTAGAACTTTCACATAATGGTACACCAAAATTCCAAACTACACAGGACGGAGCAAAAATTTTAGGTACTGGTAATCTTATATTACCTGCTGGAGATACAAGTCAAAGAGGTACAGGTCAAGCTGGTTCTATTAGATATAACACCCAGACATCTATGTTAGAAATACATAATGGAACTACATGGGTAGGAGTTGGCAAAAGTACACCACAAATTGTAAGCGTAACTAATCAAACTACTAATGGTGCTGCTGGTACTACTATGGTTATTAAAGGCGAAGGTTTTGTTAGTGGTTGTACTGTTCACTATGTTGGAAATGATGGCACTAATATTGCAGCAGGTTCAGTAACGTTTAATAGTTCTACGCAACTTACTATTGTGAGTCCAGCATTGACTGTAGCTAAAGCACCTTACGCTATAAAAGTAACTAACCCAGATGGTGGGTTAATAATAGCAGCACCAGAAGTAGAAGTTACTGCGGGTAGTGCACCAAACTGGACAACAGCCCAAGGTCAATTAGGTGGTGGTAGTATACAAAAAAATGCTGCTGTAAATATAACTGTTGCAGCGTCAGACGCAGATGGACAAGCTATTACATACTCTGAGACAACAAGTGTTTTAACATCTAATAGCAATACACCTGCTGCTACTATGAACTTATCGTTAAACAGTTCGACAGGTGTAATTTCTGGTACATCTCCTAACGTATCCGCAGACACAACATATAACTTTACACTTAGAGCAACTGATACTGCTACTAACTTTTCAGACAGAAACTTTTATATTATTGTACAAGCTGCACCACCTCCTAGCTATTGGTTTAGAGGAACATCACAAGGTGGTAATGGTTTAGCAAGTGGCGTAACTTGGAGTCATACAGGTTATTATCCTAATGCTACTGGTGGATCTAACGCTAACGCAGATAGATTGTATAACTATGGTCAAGGTAATAGCGGTACATACGCTGGCTTTAGACAAACTGGATATACAAATGGTATTACAATACCTGTAGGACACGACAGATGTGATATTTATATAAGTGCTATTGCTAGATATAACTATTCAAATGGTAACCAATGGACTTCAACACAACCAAGTGGTAACAGCACAGGTACTGGTGCGTTTGGTAATTTAATGAGCAACCCTAGTACAGGACTGCATACTTATACCATACCTTCACAAGATCAAGGTCAAGTAAGGTATTTTATAATGTCGGGATACGCTGGGCAGTATGGTAGCTGGTCACAAGAAGTTACTTTAGTTAAAACATATAATCAAAACAATCCATAATTACTTTACCTGTTCTCGCAATTGCCTTGTCATTATACCCATAGTGACGTAAAGAGGACTGATTGCTACTATAAGAAGCAGAACGACTATGCTCATTACTGAGCAAGCTCGTATTATTGACTCTTTAATCATGAGAAAAATTCTTGATGCTTTAACAATCTTAACCACGATCCTAACTTTGGGCATTGTTGGTACAGGATTTTATACATACAAATTTGTAAGCAGCGAACAATTCAAAGCTAAGATTATGAACTCTATACTTGGCGAGGTAAAGGGGCTATTACCTAACGTCATGGATAACGCATTACCAAAAACAACTGGCATATCTATACCAACACTTCCAAAAAAATAATTGGAAATACCTGAGATACATATACCTGATGTTCATATCCCATACACTTATGTGCCTGACTATGGGCATTCAAATGTACAAATTATAGGTTGCACTTACTACCACAGAGATACAAAAAATACAGGCAATAGAAATTTAATAATAGAAGATCCAAATGGGGTTGTGACAAATTGTCCGTACCCTAGTTTTAACCCATTGAACTATGTACCAGATCAATTAACAATTACAGAAGAGATGCCTAATCTTGCTAACGATAGTGAGATGCCAACTAGTGAGCCACCTAAAACTGAGACAACAAACAATGAAAAAAAAGAAGAAGAATACAAACCTTGCCCTCCAAAGAACGCACCATTTAGGGAAGGAGATTACAGAAATGATAAAAAAATTGAAAGATTGGTAAAATATGAAAGAAGTATAGATGGCTCTTGTGACCCGATCTGGGAAGACGTACCATTCAGAGAAAGTCTTATTGGTACTCCTGAAGTTCTCGTTTCTACTACTGTTATCGGTCTGGTTGCCGGTGGCTCTGCGGCTCTTGTACCCTTGATACAGGGGGCGGCGAAGTCAACTATAAAACAATTAGGTAAACGTCTAAGTAAATCTAAGGTTTCAAAGAATGAGAGTGAGGTATCACCTGACCGGGAGGAACAGTAACTGCAATCCCCTCGCATATTGTTGCAAACTTACCTGTAAATTGAACACCAAGTTTAGCTTGTTCACCACATACTTTTAGCCGAAACAGAGCGACCTCTAGTTCAGTTTTCTTATACAATAATTCTTGGTTTTTTATATTTATTTCTGTTGCCTGATGACATAGTGCAGGTGATTTGCCTAATGGAATAGTAAACTGTGCTGATATACCGTAGTTTAAATTGTAGTTATCCTTCTCAAACCTTGGTGTACGCTGATAATATTTGATCTCACCAGTGTCTTCGTTGTAAATTGGTTGTACAGTTTCTGTTGATATAGGTCGGTTAAATGACCATGAGTCAGTAAGAAAAGGTGTAATGGTAAGGCTAGGTGAACTACAAACTATACCCTGTGACATTCTAAATTGAGGGGTTGATTGTGGGGCAATCATGGTGGCATTGTTATTTACCGTTCCCTGTGCGTTACTAGATGGGCTTGCTACAGTTGTATTAGCAAATACCTTAGTTGGACATAGACAAAGTAAAACTACTGCCCAAACGTGGTTTCTACGGTGGTTGTTGTAGTGGTGTTTATTACTCTGTTGATTGTGGTAATTGTGTCTAAACCGGGAGAAATTATTGATTCGACCAAGCTGAAAGGCTGACCTTCGTTTACTATTTTCCATCTAGGCACACCTTCCAACGTAGGACTTGTATATGAAAACTTAATGCCATTAACTGTTTGTTCAGCATCTGCTGTAGGGATTGAATTAATATAGCCATTAACATCTGCACTTTCTATGTTCGTGCCTGAGACACTTAAAGAATACCCTGTCCGAAACTGATGAGATACCACGGATTCCGTTATAACACTTTGAGTCTGGGAATTTGTGCTTGAACTTCCTGTACGGAAGGTAGGTATTACTGGATTTGCAAGGGTTTTGACAGGAAATAATATTATGAATAGCAGCCAAAATTTAGTCAATGGTTATTGTTACTGTTGTCGATCCTATGCAACTAGAACCAGATCCAAATGCACCTGAACAGGTATGCACCCCACTACTCAAACTCGTCATCACCCCACTTCCCAAAGTACCCCCAGATCCTATAGTTGTCTGTCCACCAAGATGTGGTAATGCTGCTATGCCTGACGATGGCGTGATCGCACTTGGAGTTGCGTCACCCATAGTAACTGATTCAGTAAGAGAAAAAGCTGATCCCGCTGTTGTTACCGCTTTGTCTGTTTGAATCATGGCAGGTACACCTGCGGTCAAGCTGCCTATATTTAAACCACCTATGGCATTAGATGTTGTAGATCCCCCACTAGTTACAGATGGAGTTATATTTGTACCTGATATTGAATATGTCGTGCCTAATTTATTGGTAACAGAGTACGGCATATCTACCGAGATCTGAGCAGATGTCGTGAACTTCTGGGTAATGTCTGCTAATGCTACAGAAGGACTAAACAGTAAAAGTAGTGCTAGTAGTTTTTTCATTTTTTTTGTTTAGGATCAACAATTTCTGCACCAATAATTTTAATTGGCGTTTCAATTCTAACTGTTTGATAGCTGCCAGATTGTGATGCTAGTAACTCTTCTACTTCTTTTTTGTTTAATGGTTTGTCTTCTGGTTTAAATGTACCGTCACCTCTTTTCTTAGCACCTTCCAAACCAAAACTTGCTAATGCACCTGTCAGCAAACTTGCAGGGAAAGTTATATCTTTGGGTTCGTTGCTGTATCCGGGTAGCGATATGTAGTTAAGGGATACTATAAAACCACTCCATGCAACAACTACAAGTCGGACAACAACAGATATAAAAGTTAGTTGTTCTTCTTTGTCAGTAATATTTTCTTTGAGTTTTTGTAGAACTCCTTTCTTTTCCTCTGTCATAATAAGGATTTATTAGTCATACTATACATAATTACCTATTTACGCAAATGCCAGATGTATATGCAGCACTTATAGGAGCATCTGTTACTGCACTTGTTATGGTGTTATCTAATATAAGTAGTCGTAGAGAACGAGACATACGAGACATATACTTTAGACTAAACAAGTTATCAGAAGCGGTTAGCAAAATAGAAGGCAAGATCCAATAACGTGTGCTATGTTTGGAAAAACAAACAAACTATGTACAAAATACTAAAACCTATATTATTACGCTTCCTTTCTACGACAGGATGCAAGAGGTTAATTGTAGATTTATTACGGACAATTTGTAAGCAGACCTCGAACACATTAGATGACCGTGCAGTAGATCTGCTTGAGCAACAGTTGTTTCCTAAATTAAACTAATGACTAAAGAAAAATTTCTCAACATTGAAATTGAAGAGCCACCTGTAGAGTTGCAGTTATCGGTTGAAATGCGAATAAGAGAAATTTTAAAAAGTGATGATGTAGTTGGAATAAAAAAATATTGCACACACTTAATAAGACATCAGATGAAACAAGATGTATTTTTAGCAAGTCTATTAGGTAGAGTTATTGAATTAGAAGCAGCACTTGATAAAAAATACAGGGCAGATGAATTTACTACTATGGACAGAATAAGAAAATTCTTTCATAATTAAAATAAAAGGAGTTTTATTATGCCAAAAGGAAAAGGTACTTACGGAACTAAAGTTGGTAGACCACCAAAGAAAAAGTAAGCGTGGTCTACTAGGCTCTAGTCTCTTCCCCAAAATCTAGAGTCGATACCTCAGAGTGTTCTTCTGGTCTGCTCACTCTGGGGTATTTTATTTAAAAAGGTATATCGTTATCGTTTCCTTTATACGATGGAGGTATGTCTTTGCGGTTAGCTTGGTAGTCATTATCTACATCAAACATATTTACCATTATTGATCCAGAATTTTCTTTGCCACTAAAGTCAGGTATCCCTGCAAAGTTTATCCATTTATCTAACAGCATAAATTGTTTGCCTTGGTCATTCTCCATAATGACTCCAATGTTAACCCAATTTGCCTTGGGATTACCATCCCTATCTTTGTACTCTCGTGTCTTGACGGATAGGTTCTTGATCTTTCGTGCCATAAGGAATTTCCTGTAGTATGCGTATGCGGACAAAACCACCAAGGTAGTCTTGATCCATTGTTGATATAACAGTATTAAAACGTTTATCGTTTATGCGTAGTGCATCTGCGAGTCCGTCAATACCTGCCTTCATTCTAGCAACTAAATTGTCTCGGTCATAACTTCGTCTGTCTGGTGGTATAAACGTCATTTCTAATACTAATTTTTCTGGCAAAGAATCATATTTATATTTTTTTAGTTGTAATTTTGTAGCAGTATGACAGTTTTGTCTGTATTGTTTCTTCGCTCTAGCTACTTGTGCCCAGTGCTTTCTTGCGTTTGGGGAGAGATCTGTTGGCGGCCAACCCAATACTATCTCAATCATTTTCTAACCTCTTTATTTCTGCCTTAATACGGTCATGGTTAACCTGCCAAAACCTACTATCTAAATCTTCAAACCACCATTGCCTATCTAATTCTGCAAGTTGGCATTTGTACCTTGCAATTTTTAAAATAGTTTCTTCCTTCATAGTTACTTGCTCCATAGTTTAATTAATAATTCTAGTTCTTTGATGCGTGTTTTAGCTGCTGCAATCTTTTGTTCAGTTGTCATTAAAATAGTACTCCTTGTGTAGTTGGTTCATATGACGCATCATATCTTTTGTTTTTACCTTTTGGATAAGGTTGAATTTTTAAGTTCAAATCTTTATGTATTTTATTCTTGTCCTTACCTTTTATAAATAAATAACGATGTTTTGGGCGTGGTTCATACCTTTCTTGTAAATGCAATTGCCTAATAACATCTTGCCTGTCTGGATACCATTCAAAATTAGTCATAAGATTATCTAATGAGTCATCAAAATTTAGTATTTTTTTTAATTTTATCCAATCGTCAACTGTTGGAAAACTAAAACCTTTGTCTAATCGAAACCAATGTGCAGCGGTATCTTTATATCCAAAGATTTTATCTAATTGATTAGCTGTAAACTCACCTTTATTTTTTCTAAGAAAATTAGCTATTAAGACCCTATCTATATTCAGTTCATTTATTCTTCGTTTTCTATGCTTAATGTCTTTTCTACCTTTTAATCTGTCTAACACATGAGCTAAGTTTCTAAAATGAAATTCGTTTCCTTCTTTATCTATTAATTTTTTTTGATTAGCTGTTGTGCCTGTATATAAAAAATTACAAGCTTGATATATGTAACCGTGATGGTTCATGTTAGTGTCACTAAAACTAATAATAATGTCAAAATTTTTTAATGATTTTATTGTTTTACTTACAAAAAAAGATAAACAATTTCTTGGTAATCCTTCACTAACACAAAGTCTATTAAGCTCTATGACTTTATCCTTATATTTTCTCCCTGCTATACTTTCACACAGAGTTGGACTAGCTGGCATTCCATAAGTGCAAACTCCTTGTAATGCATGATCTTTATATAAACCAAACGCAATGGTAATTGATGGTATTCTTTTTGCGTAATGCTTTTTTAAAAACCAATCACGGCATTCAATAGTCATAATTTGTTTAACCATATAAGTACTAGGTATTGTCATTATTTCTCCTGTAACTATCCCAATTAAATCCAATCAATGCCCCTCCGTTTTCACGCAACCTATCGGTTACACGTTCACCAAGGTAATCCGACAATTGGTCACTAGGAATATTTGATAACAAAATAGATGGTTTAAGTTTTTCATATCTCTCATTTAATACATCAAACAATATTTGTTTTTCAAACTCTGATCCAAATTGTACGCCCACCTCATCCAGTATTAATAAATCAGGCGATGCAAAGGCATTGATCACATCGCTTTCCGTTTCTTCTTTTGTTCTCCAACTGTCCTTAACTCTTCTTATAAGACGCTGTACGGTGACAAATACTGGTGACCGTTGTTGTTGCATAATGCTCAACGCAATGCCTACTGCCAAATGGGTTTTGCCTGTACCCACTTTGCCAACAAAGATTGCAGAACGTCCTGTTTTTATTACTTGGTCAAAGTCTTCTGCATACTCTTTAGCAAAAGCTAATGCCTTCTGTTGACCACTTGTCTTTGCTACATAGCTATCCAATGTCCGATCCTTAAATCGTTCTGGAATAGCTGCACTGCCTATCTTCGCTGCCCATATACGTTGCTCACGCTCTTGTTCACGAAGTTTGTCAGCTTTGATTTGCTCTAAGGCTTCCTTTTGCTTACGTTCCATCATGCATTTAGGACACTCTGTCCAATGCTCGCCAATAAAGTTTGTTGAAGTATACGCAACATTGTGTATAGAACAAGTGCGTTCTTCTGTCGGCCTGTCTTTGTTAATTAGATCTTCTAACATTCTCCTCCTGTCTCCCAAGTTTCAATTTGTTTTTGAATTGTTTCTAAGCTTAGAATCCACGCTTTTCTATCTATTATTTGGCTAGTACGAAATTGATTTAATAAATAATCAACACTTTTTTTAACTTGAAGCATTGCTTCGTATTCTTTTAGTGTTTGGAAAATCATATCTTTTGTACTCCCTCACCGTAGTTAGTAGTAGCAAAAGATTTTTGTTCTTTTTCAATCCAATCAGATTTAAAACTTTGCCATCCCCTTGCTTGCACCATAACCAATGCATCCTCCAAGCTAATAGAAGTTTTACTAACTTCTTTTTTTATACCTTTTAAGGCAGTTTCTGTTAATGGTTTTTTTAAATTTTTTCTGTGAATAAGAAAATCCTCCCATGTTTTTTTAGTTACATTGTTTGGACGCTTTAGCGTATCCTTAATTGGTTTATGGTTATTGGTTATTGGTTTATGGTTATTGGTTGGCAGTTGTCCACCGCTAGTGGACTTGCGGTTCACTAACGCTGCACTCTTACCACCCCTAGAAGAAGCTGCCAATTTGTTTTTATATTTCTGTATTTCTTCATCTGCTCTTGCAAGTGTCCATCCCTTACCAACATCATGTGTAAAATATTTATTCAACACATAGGTAACTTCGGGTATGTTGTCAGGCATTCTAATTTCACGAGCCACTTCTCCTATATCTTCCAGCAATGGTTTCTCATGCAGGTAATAGATCATCATGCATCTGATGTATGCAATGTCCTCAATTGGCGTGAGGTGTGCAGTGTGGCTCATGTAATCACTAATGTGAAAAGAGAAGTAATGCATTACTCCTCCTTGCGGTAGTTATTAATTACGTTATCTGCTGCCTGATCTACTTCTTCGTTAGCCATACCCATAGCTTCTTTTAATCTAGACAGTGGTTTATCTTGTTTATCAGGATTAGGAGTAACGTTTACTGGCTCTTTAAAATTAGTTTCTTCATCTATTCTTACAACAGAGTTAATTGCATCGTTCTTTGGTAGTCGTTTTGCAATACGATGAATAACAGTTTTTTTAGCCATCTGGTCAAACCATTTTGCCCAAGGACTATGAGGTGATGAACTAGCTTTTGATACCTGACGGCATTTTTCTATTTCTGCCATGTTCATAATCTCTATGTATTGACCATCGTTACTTGTTACAGCAATCGCATAAACACATACAGGTTGACCCTTATCACCAGTAATTAATGGCTTATGAGTTATATGTTGTTTAGTGCCTAACTCATAATCAAATAAATCATTTTCGTATACAACTTCAGCACATAAAGTTTTTATTAATCCACTGTTATGTAATACCTTAATGATTCCTTCGACCATAGGAATGTATTGAACTGAGTTGCCATACTGAACTGCTGCTGCTTCTTTGCCATCTAGATATAAACCATCTTGTGCAGCTTTCATGAAGGTTTGCATCAAACTAGTTTTATCTGCTTGTAGCAATCTTGGATTTTTATTTAGCGTTAACTTGGCTACACTAATAAATTTGTTTACATCCATTTGCTTTGGCAAAGCTTCTGTAAATTTGTCCGCCATTTTTTCAAGTGTTCCCTGCATGGCTACAAGTGGTGTGATTGATGAGGTCATTAGTTAAACTCCTTTTGGTTGATTAAATTTAAATTGGCGAAAGCCTTTGCGTGGGTTGATGTATGTACCAACCATATCTTGGGTAATGTATTTACCTTGACTACCCTTAGTCATTCCGCAGTTGATAATTCCATACTTAGAAATGATCTTAGATGCACCTATACTTTTTTCTAGTATTTGTGCTTTTATAGAATCTTTTTGTTTGCCAAGTGAAACGTACTCTTTGTTGATTGCGTTGTAGTCATCAACTAATTGATCCATGTCTTCATCTGCTTCTAGAAACAAACTAGGGTCAGCATGATTACATAACTTTTTAATTATGTAATTAGAATCTCTTTCATAATCAATCTCAGGTGGTGTACCTGTCTTAATTCTGCTCCAAAACTCTTTAACCCTTGCTTCTAGTTGCTCTCCAATATCTGTGTTCCTGTCTCTAATGATTAACTTTTGTGTGTTACCACCAACTAACGCAACTATGCATCCCCAATTAATGTTGGCTACATGAAGTTGATGTTGTAGCTGCATTTCAATGTGAGGTGGTGCTTCAATGTTGCCGTTACCATCGTCAATCCATTTCGTGCGATAAACCATTGAGTCAACATTTTTGACTTCCATAATTCCTAGCTCGTCACCACTAGTAATTTTGTAATCAAAAGAGCTACCCATTCTAGTTTTAGTGTTGCTCATGTATACATCAAATGGTTCTACATCCCATCCTTGTATGTCTGCACAACCTTGAGCTATAGAGTCTTCAAGTCTGCGACCCCATGCCATCCTTTCGCTGTCCTCCAGATTAATAACTACTTTATCTTTTTTCTGGTTGTACAACTCAAACTCTGTTTGGTATGGGTTGACATTAAACAATGCTGATACTTCTGTAGAAGTTACATCAAGCAATCTGTTTTCTAACCAATCTTGTTTGTTGGTTATTGGAATTTCTTTTACGGTCATTAAAATAATTCTCCTTGTTTGTAGTTTTTTGGAAATGAATAACTGGCATATGATTTGCCGTTATCATCTTTTAAAATTTCAGTTTGTATGACGTAACCTTTGTTTCTTAGGTCATTCATTCGGGCTGCAAGTCTGAAGCATTGAAATTTTTCTAGTGCTTCGATTGGTGTTAATGACCCTCCACTTTCTAAGAAGTTAAGGATCATTGCATTCTGAGAACTTAACCTACTCATAGGTCAGGACTCTCTTGAAACTTGCGGTAGTCTTGGTCTGGAACAATTTGCATTTTCCATTTACCAGTACAAACAGTATTCCCACCTGAGTTCCATGTAGGATCTTCTTTCTCATATTCATAATCAGAAAGTTGATACTGCTTTTCTTCTTCAATGCAACCTGACTCAAAATGCTTGCGGCTACCATCAGTAAAGGAACATGAAGGCCAAACAATTCTGGTAATCTCCATTTGTATTTCTTTTAGCCTGTCATCAAGTGAATACTCGCTGTTGGCATAAAGTTCGATAGTAATTTTTCTCATTGTGTAACCTCCATAACGTGTTGAATAACTGGGTCGCTGACAAATGTATTCACATTGTCACGTTGCTTTTTACCGATAACAGTTAAATCTCTAGAAACAATTTGTGCTGCTTCAAGTAAACTGTCTGCTTCAATCACAAATGTGTGATGAATAGTTTTTCTTTCTACGATTTCGTATTTGGTCATTTCAATAATGGTTAATAGTGTTTTTAAGGAAAATAAAAATGAGTGTGACTAAGCACACCCATATAATGAAGGTTGTCATCAAGTGACCTCCTTTAATACGATTACTTTTTCTGATTCATAGACTTTGTCTACAGTTAGATTGATTGCACAATCTTGTTCCATGTATTCAATGTATTGGTCATCTGTCCAATTCATAGAATCATTATCTATTTCGTATATGCCACGCTCCATAGCAATTGCTTTGGCATGATATACATAAAACATTGATGCAAGTTTTTCTCTATTGAGTTTTTCTAAACTTGCAAAAGTTTTTTGAACAAGGCTGAACTCACCATCTTCATTTACTTCATGACCAATTACTAAATAGAATGTATGGTCATCTAATTCACACTCAAGAGCTAACTCTTCATCCCAATCTTCAGAAGTGTGCTTTGAGTAGGGAAGGCTGGACAAGTAGTCCAACCTTTCCAGTTTCTGGGTATCTGTCATGCACCCTCCACAAACTCTGGGAACTCTTGAGATAGTCTGTTCTCAATAGTCTTGTAGTCCATGTCATGGTCTTTTATGTAATCAAGCCTATATTGCTTAAGACTTTCCTTTCTAGCTTTGGTCTGTTTAACCTGCTTTTGTAAATGCTTAATCTCAGCTTGCAATTTTTTAATGTGTGGATCACAAGCTTTTATAGAACTGTCTGTTTGTTGAAGATGCATAAATACACCTTGTGACCAAAAACCAGTTTTATCGTAGTTGTCATCTTCCAATGCTCTTTCGAGATCGTGATGCCTACAGTTGAGATCATCATCCCAATGTTTTGATTGTTCTCCTCCAAGTTCAAACATTCTTGTATGAAACTTTTCGAGAATTGCAAATGACTTTTCAGCCCATGCGTAATAGTGACCTGCTTTCATGTCTTTGTTAATAGAAATTAGTAAAGGACAATTGAAGGCATAACACCTTCATTAACTAGTGTACAACATAATGCAACACTTGTCAAATAATTAATTTAATCGTATGCATCTCTTTTCTTTAAAACTTCTACCTCTGACTCACATCTGGGGCATGATAAGTTAGTCATTACTGAAAACTCAGGATATCCACTCATGCCCTCTTCAATATCGACATCAGAACCCCATATAAGATCGCTATCACACCACCAACACCTCATTTATTCTTCTCCAAAAATAATAGAATATGGGGTAATATTTAAATTTAATTCCCATGCCTTTTCAAGTACTGTTCTTTGAACACTGGTAGGAATTAACCCTGATTTTTTCCATTTTGAAATACTACCGCAGTGCCTATGAATAATTCTAGCCATAGGACGGACTCCTCCAAATTCTTTTATACAGTGTTCAACTGGCGTAAGTTTTGCTTTTTCCATATCTCTATATTGGCATAAATGCAACACTTAATCAAGTAATTAGGCAAAAAAAAGAGGGTTGTTAACCCTCTCTATCAAGCCATTTAACAGAATCTTCATTAATTTCTTTTAATGCGTCTATGACTTCGTCATGGCTGAAGTTACGATTGATTGCATTGTCTCCAAAAGCAATTTCATAAACTTGTTCAATAAATTGTTTGTTGTCCATTACTTTGTACCTCCAAGGATAGATTCGATTTTGTCTCTACACTCTTTTGCTTGGTCTTCGGTAATGTGTGCAGCGAATGATTCAGCCATGCTTTCACATTCTTTTTGTAGTGCTTCATCTTTTGTGGTCAAAGCTAATACTAAAGCTTGATAGTATGCTTGTTGGTGGTTTTGAATGGTCATGTCAAATAAGGATTAAGAATAAAAGTAAGTAAGGAAATAGTGCGAAAGCCATAATTAATAAAAAAAAGAAAGGTGAGCTTATTGCTCACCAATTATTAGATTTGCTGCTTTAACTGAATTGCTAAATACCTTCATCAAAGCTTGACTAGGGTTCTTAGCATTCTTAACAGACTTAGCCCAGCTAGAGATGTAAGCTGCATGGTTTTTAGTATTACAAGTAATCTGGAGCCTTTTTGCTACCAGTACGCTTGTAAATTCTGCACAACACTCTTCAAGTCCACGATAGGTTGAATAGTTGTTTAACCACTTACGATTAAGACGATCTTTATGTCCTGTCGAATGGGCAAATTCGTGACTCAGCGTAGATAAATACTCTTGGTCATCAATGAAAGAGTCTCTCTCAGGCATTACTACATGATCCAACTGATCCTGATAGTATGCTTGATCACCTCCATGAATTAAGCCACCTTTAAGATCTTTTGCATAGATCATTAAGCGGTCATGGGCGGCCTTGCATCTCTCATCTAGTGGTCTTGTTTCCTTGTCGCATTCTGCTTGAAAATCAGCAATTGCTTTATCAAGTTTTGCTTGACCTTTTTCATCAAGTCCGACTAGGTCTTGAATATTAAAAACGGATGCACCCTTGAAAGTTAATTTCATGTAAAAGTCAGGATTACCTGCTTTATCTAATTTGGGAGAGCCATCCTCATTTTTAAGATCAATCTTAATTAAATTTGGCCTTAAAATTTTTGCTGCTTTACTACCCTTTTTAGGGATGCAATTTAGCTCTTTTTTGGCCTGACCAAATCCGCACCACATAGGGAGTGAATGACCTCTTAAGGTCATGTACATTTGTAGGATGATTGGATTTGCACCAGTATAAGAATTACCAGTAAGGAAATTATGTTGACCTTTAGACTCTGTATTTGTCCAAGGCTTAGACCAGCAAGTATCTAATCTGCCAGAATCAAATAATTCCATAAAGTCAGCTAAAATTTGGTCTTCAATTTTAACCGCTGGTTTTTTTGGTGTGAAAGTCATTGTTTTAGTTAATAGAAATTAGTTAAAGAACAATTTTTGGGTGAAGTTAGAGAACTTCATAGAGGTATTTAAACCTCTAAGAAATCATCAGGTTGTAATTAATCACCTAAATATGCGTCAAGTAATTCTTTGTACTCGACAGAACCTTCTACAAGTTGTTTAGGAGTAATTGCAGATACTGTTGAGCTAGACATAAAAGCATTAATAAATGCGTCTTTGTTAGCTTTGCCTTTAACATCCCTGTAATCAACTCCAAGCATTAAATCAGCAAATACTATAAAAGCACGTTTGCCTTCTGCTTTAGTACGCTTAAGCAATCTTGCATAAGTACCAGCATGAGTCATAAACCATAAACTAGCTTGGTTTTGGATTTCGGCAGGGGTGAAAGTTTCGTTCATTGTTATTAGAAAATAGTAATGTACTTTTATAGTGTTGCAATAAGTTGGTCATATGTCAAGTAAAAAATTGAACGCATCGGGAAATTGTTATAAAAAACATTGCAAAAACTAATATAATTTTATATATTACAAATAATTATTTATTGGTTAATGCCTTCTATTACTCAAGTAACAAGGAAGTATCTGGAGGTAAACGAACTAGGAAGAAGAATTAACTCTTCTCATCCTAATTGCTCAGTCTCTCAAGAGATTGTGGATTCAATCCGTTTACTTAGAGAAACTCTAGGCTTGAGTTATTCAGCATTATCAATAATCTTTTCTTTACCGAGGGAAACTTGTGGGAAGTACTGCCGTTACGAGATTAGATCGCAAACAGGCGATAGATGGAAAACCGTTTACGAAACCAAGACTTTCAAAAGGGAAACTTAATCAGGTAATCGTTGAAGAGGTGCTTCTTTGGGTGGCTTCTGGTGGAACTTTGAGGTCTTATTGTAGACAAGAAGGAAAGCCAGCATACACGACTATTTATAACTGGATGAACAGAAAGGATAATGAGGAATCTAAAGACTTCTTAGAGCGATTTGGAAAGGCTCGTGAGATGGGTGCAGATTATATAGCAGATGAGATTTTGGAGATGGTTGATGAAGCTCCTAGATTGATAGGTGAAGATGATCCTAGAATTGATCCAGCATGGGTTAATCTCACTCGTCTTAGGTGTGATCTTAGACTAAGACTGCTTGCTAAATGGTATCCCCAGAAATGGAGCGATAGGACAAACCTAGAACATTCTGGAGGGATATCTTTAACCGTTAGCACTGGAGTTCCTCAACAATAGGAACGCAGTCAAAGATAATGTGTATACGTTCTGTATCTCCCACGTTGTGGGCTGTATGTAGCTTCTTGTGATTAAACCACCAAACATCTCCTACCTCGAACCTCTGAAGCTCATTACCGCAAGTCTGAAAGCAATGTTGATTTGATTTAAGAACAAGATGGAATCTTTGGTAGTGATCAGCATATGTTCCCTGATCATTGTGCTTTGTTACATGACCGCAAGGCTTGAGGTTAACAATCATTACCCTTCCCATCTCTTTAACTTGTAGCTGCTCCAGTATGGGTCGCATCAACGGAACTAAGGCAGGTTTCAAGTACTCCATGCAAGGATAATCGTATGCTCCTGTATCCCACATAAGGTAATAAGCGGACATCTTCAATGCACCTCGGACATGGATAGTTTCGGTGTCTTTATGAGGTGAACCTGTGAACTTCTGTCTTGTCTGTATCTCCTTCCATAACTCAGGCTTTGCGTCCAACAATTGGAGCAATGGTTCAACGTCTAACCCTTTGGCTATACGTCTAAAATTAGATGACTTTGTAGGGGTCATAATCGGTCTTCTGTGTGGCTGCTTTACGTCTTTTGATATAGATATCTTCTGGTTGTTTCTTGGCTACTGGAAGAGCAAATGTAAGGGCTAGTGCATCAGCTAGATCAGGTGACCCTGCACCCTGCAATCTCTTCTTAATCTGATCCTTAGACTCAAGTACTCGTCTACCCACATTGTCGTACCAATAAATGGGTGTAGCTAACTCTTGTTTAAGGGCTATGTCGTTAGGTATTGCACCTCCTTCTTCTATCCATTGTTTCATTAACCACCACATCTCAGATCTACGGTTGATGTACTGGTCAGGTTTCATAGCCTTACCACCAAAAGGAATCTCTATAACGTCATATGAAAGTTGGCGTAACCTATCAATAACACCACTCCCTGCCCCTGCGTCACAAAAGACAGCATCTGGGTCATGCTCTTCAATTAGGTTAGCCACTCTTGTAGCTAGTTCCATATTGTCTATTCCTCGGTAGACTACAGGCTTAAAAGCTTGTCTTCCCTGCCTACGAAATATGACAGAGCGATCATCACCAAAACGAGCAGGGTCGATACCAAGAATTACAGGTGATAGCTTTACATGATCAGCTTGATATACACGTTTAGCTGCATCTTCGGTATCTGCCAAAGCTATTAACTGGTCATCACCTTGTGCTGAGAAGTCACATAGATATTCCCTAGCAAATGAAGTCTCACTCATATCACGTTTAAGACGAGTTACCTCATTAGGATGTAGAGAATCTGTGTCATAAACGGTATATCTAGCAGCAGTCCAATCTTCCTCGTTTATTGCTTTGTAGTACAACTCAGAAAACAAGTTAATGCCACTAGGTGTACCGATAAATATCGACCAACCAAGACGGTCAGAAAGTGCAGGTTGAACTATATCTGTCCATAGTTCGTTTTTTAGCTGTGCAACCTCGTCCATAACTATGCCATCTAGACGTAGACCACGCATAGCATCAGGATTATCACCACCAAACAGCCTAATTATTGCACCGTTATGTTTAAATTTTATAGATAATTCACCTTCATTTATTTCTATAGCTGATCTTTGTCTTAATGGCTCTATTTTTTGTTTTAATCTAGCCCATGCAATAGCTTTTGCTTGGCGAAGAAAGGGAGCAACATAAACAAACATAGACAATTCCTTGTCTGTTTTCATAGCTTTGTCTATTAGTTCCATAATTGCGAGTTCAGTTTTACCAGAACGTCTATGCAAAGCGTAAACACTAAACCTTTTCTTGTTTATATGACACTGTCTTTGCCATTCACGAGCCGTATAGTCAAGACTTACTTGCATTAATTAAAATTAATTCCAATAATAGTTATATATATTATATCTTTTATGACTAGTGTGACCGTAACTGCTGATAGTACAGCTACTGTTAACGAAAGTAGAGTACCTAAAACAGAAATTAGACTCTGCACGTTAGATGAATTTAAGGTATTAGCAGAACCATTGTTTCAAGAGCATTACGAAGAGATTGCTCGCAACAAACAAGTAATGAAGCTAAAACCAAACTGGCCGATGTATGAAGCAGTCGACCACGGAAAATTCCTATTTATTTATCTAGCAATGCAAGGTGATGTCTGTATTGGTTATTCTATGAATATCATCATGCATCATTTTCATTATGCTGATCTAAGAGTTACCCAGAATGACGTTTTGTTTGTCAAAAAAGAGTTTAGGGGTGGACGATTAGGTTTGCGTTTATTGAAAGTTACAGAAGATCACGCAAGATCTGAAGGCTGCAAATTGATGTTATGGCATGCTAAAGAGAACACCGCTTTGGCTAAACTGCTACCAAAACTAAAATATGGTGTACAAGAAATCATGTATTCTAAGGAGATTTAAACAATGGTAGTATCAGCAGTTGTTCTCGGTGCAGCGAGCGTTGGATATCAAATATATTCTGGTGAAAAGCAAAGGCAACAACAAAAGAAACAGTTAAGGTTGCAAGAACAAGCAAATAGAGATGCTAAACAAAGGGCGAAAGAAGCATCTGACCGTGCTGATATTGAGATGAACAAAGCCAATAGAAAGAGGGCTGATGTTAGTGCATTAACTAGAAAAGAAGAACAAGCAGCAATGTCAGGACCTGCTGGAACATTACTTACTGGTGTACAAGGTGTAGATAGTAGTCAATTGAATCTTGGTGGTAACACTTTATTGGGTGGTTAATCAATGAAAACAAAACGTGCAGACTTGTTAACAAGGTGGGGTCACCTTAGATCAGAAAGAGCTACATGGTGGTCACATTGGCAAGAAGTAACAACATATTTGTTACCTAGAAATGGACGTTATTTTGAGCAAGATAGGAATAAAGGTCATAGAAGACATAACTCGATATACGACAACACTGGTACAAGAGCGTTAAGAACATTAGGTGCAGGTATGATGGCAGGTGCAACATCCCCTGCAAGACCTTGGTTTAGGCTAGGAACGGCTGATCCAGACTTAAATAGGTACGCACCTGTTAAGTTATGGCTTAATGACGTTACAGAACGTATGCAATTAGTGTTTCAGAAGTCTAATACATACCGCACATTACATGGAATATACGAAGAATTAGGAGCATTTGGTACAGCAGGTTCTATTGTTTTGCCTGATCCTAAAACAGCCATACATCATTACCCTGTAACTGTTGGCGAATATGCAATAGCTACTGATTATCAAGGTAGAGTTAATACTTTGTATAGAGAATTTCAAAAAACTGTAGGGGAAACAGTAAGAGAATTTGGGTATAAGCAATGTTCAACGTCCGTTAAAAATCTGTATGACAGAGGTTCATTAGATCAATGGATAACTATTATTCATGCGATAGAACCAAGAGATGATAGAGAACGTGATTTTAAGAAGAAGGACAATATGAACATGGCATACAAATCTTGTTATTTTGAACAAGGTGGTGATGGCGAAGATGTACTTAGAGAAAGTGGATATAAGGAATTCCCTGCTGTTGTACCTAGATGGGGCATAGCAGGTGGCGATATTTATGGTAATTCACCCGGAATGGAAGCATTAGGTGACATAAAACAGCTACAACATGAACAATTACGCAAGGCACAAGGCATTGATTACCAAACAAAGCCACCATTACAAGTGCCTAGCTACATGAAAAACAGAGATGTAGATAGTTTGCCGGGTGGAGTTACGTTTATTGATGGTCAGCAAGGCAAAATTGAGACAGCGTTTAACGTAAATCTTAATTTAAATCATTTATTGGCAGACATACAAGACGTAAGACAGCGTATTAATAGTAGTTTTTATGCTGATTTGTTTTTAATGTTGGCAAATGCTACCGATACAAGGATGACTGCAACAGAGGTAGCAGAACGTCATGAAGAAAAATTGTTAATGTTAGGTCCAGTATTAGAAAGATTGCATAACGAATTGCTTGATCCGTTAATTGATAACACATTTAATAGGATGATTGAAGCAAATTTAGTGCCACCTGCACCAGAAGAGTTGCAAGGTATGGAATTAAACGTAGAATTTGTATCTATGTTGGCACAAGCACAACGCGCTATCGGTACAAATAGCATTGATAGATATGTAAATAACATGGGTATGGTTGCACAAATGAAACCTGATGTATTAGATAAGTTTGATTCTGATGCGTGGGCCGATGGATATGCCGATATGTTAGGCGTAGATCCTAAATTAGTAGTTGCTGGCGAAAAAGTAGCTAAGATACGACAAGCAAGAGCAGAACAACAACAGGCAATGGCACAACAAGAAGCACAACAACAAGCAGTAGAGAATGCAACTAAATTAAATAACAGTAAAACTGGTGAACCATCTATGCTGGACATGATGAACCAGTTTAGTGGTTACAACTCACCATCACCATTGGAGGTATAAATGGGAAAAAGAAACATCACAACACCAGATAATATTAAATTTGGTGATTTGTCAGCAGAAGCACGAATGAAAATTTTAAAAATGAGAGAAAAAAAAGCAAAAGAAGAAGAAGAAAAAAAATTAAAAAAATTATATAATAAATCAAATATGGGAGGTAAGTAATGGCTGAGAAAAAAAAAGATGGCACTATCAAAAGAATACAAATGAAAGATATTCAACTTATAAAAACGAAAATAGCAACAGATTCAGCAACAGAAAAAGATAAAGAAAAATTAGAAATGTATAAAAAACTTTATCCTTCAATGTTTTAATTATGAAAAATCAAGGATTATGGGCAAACATCCACGCCAAGCGAAAAAGAATTAAAGCAGGTTCTGGTGAAAAGATGCGTAAGCCGGGTTCAAAAGGAGCACCAACAGCCAAAGCATTAAAAGATAGTCAAAGCAAAAAGGCATAAGGTGTGACCGTAACCCAGTTATGACTAGATATATTGATGTATGAGTGAATACAATCCTCTCGACCTCAAGAGTCAACAAAAAACCAAAGACAATAAAAAGTCTGAGGAAAGAATTGACCGCCAAAATGAAGAGTCGGACATCAAATGGCTGATGAGCAGCAAGAGGGGTCGCAGATTAATCTGGAGACTTCTGGAAAAAGCAGGTGTTTACCGATCATCGTTTAACACTAACGCAATGGCAATGTCATTTAGCGAAGGTAACAGAAACTATGGTTTGCAAATACTAAACTTAATTCACACTCTCTGCCCAGAGTTATACCCGACAATGATTAAGGAGCAAAAAAATGTCAGAAACGCTGATGACGGAAGCCGATCAAACCAATGAAGGCAGCACACAGCAACCAGTAGAAGAAGCAAAAACCGAGCAATCGGCTGAAGCAACTAATACTGAAGAAACACAGCAACAAGCTGAAACCGTAGCAGATCAGCAAGATTCGGATGAATCCTCTGCTGAAAGTGAAACTAGCGAACAGGAACCCGAAAAAGAAGGTGCTCCTGAGAAATACGAGTTCAACGATAAGGTGGCTGACGCACCAGAAGTACTCGACCCCGAAGTCTTAACTGCATTCGGTGAAGTCGCTAAAGAACTTGACCTGCCACAAGAAGCTGCACAAAAGGTATTAGACAAAGTCGCACCTGTAATACAGGCGAGACAAGCAGCACAGGTTGAACAAGCAAGGACAGAATGGGCAGAAAGTTCAAAATCAGATGATGAATTTGGTGGAGAAAACTTAGATGCCAATCTTGAAGTTGCTAAAACAGCCCTTGATGCGTTTGGTACTGATCCTTTAAAACAGTTGCTGTCAGAATCAGGCTTGGGAAATCATCCCGAAGTAATTCGGTTTATGTACCGAGCGGGTAAGGCAATTAGTGAAGACAGTTATGTTGGTAATTCACAAGGAGCAAATGCACAAGGCAGTAAAGTTCCTAAAGATTTTAACGGCATAGCTAACGCACTATATTCAAATCAGCAAAACAAGTAAGGAGTTATTAAATGGCTACACTATCAACCTCAAATTTAACACTAGCGGATTGGGCAAAAAGAACTGACCCAGACGGTAGAGTTCCAATTGTTGCAGAATTATTATCACAAAGCAACGAAATACTAGATGATTGCGTGTTCAAGGAAGGTAATTTACCTACTGGAGAACGTGTAGTTATTAGAACAGGTCTACCCGGTGTTTACTGGAGAGCACTTAACCAAGGTATTCCATCAACTAAGTCAACAACAGCACAGATTGACGAAGCTTGTGGAATTCTAGAAGCTCGTTCTGAAGTGGACAAAGACTTGGCAATGTTAAATGGTAACACTGCACAGTTCCGTTTATCTGAAGACACTGCGTTCTTGGAAGCAATGAACCAGACTCAAGCAGAAACAATGTTCTACGGTAATCCCGGAACAGATCCTAAGAAGTTTTTAGGATTAGCACCAAGATATGGTGACTTATCTGCTGACAACGCTGTCAACATTCTTGATGCAGGTGGATCAGGTTCTGATAACGCTTCTGTATATCTAGTTGTTTGGGGTGACAATACTGTTTATTGTCCTTTTCCTAAAGGATCAAAAGCAGGTTTAACTCACGAAGATCTAGGTGAGCAAACTGTTTACAACAGTGACGGTACAAGACTACAAGCTTTTGCTACTCGTTATCAGTGGAAAAACGGTTTGGTCGTTAAAGATTGGAGATACGTTGTTCGTATTTGCAACATCGACATTTCTGACCTCCTTGGTAGTACTGGTACACAAACAGCAGCAGCTTCAACTAACTTAGTTAAATTGATGGCTAGAGCATTGTACAGAATACCAAACATGGCAATGGGAAGAGCAGCGTTCTATATGAATAGAACTGTTCACTCAGGCATGGCTATCGCAGCACTTGATAAATCACAAAACGTATTAAACATACAAGAAGGTTTATCACAGTTTGGATCAGCACAAAACTACTTATCATTCCTTGGAGTACCTCTAAGAAGAGTAGATGCGTTGATTAACAGCGAAGCTCGTGTAGTTTAATTTGTTTATTATTAAAGGAGATCTAAAATGATTACAGATAGTCTGCTCAGAGTGAGCGAAGATCAAGCGGTAACAACAACTGCTGTATCTACAAACACTGTTGATTTAAGTGTTGCAAGAGACATGGGTGAAGGTAAAACTTTGTACATGAATTTTGCACTTACTGAAGCATTTGCTAACGGTACTAGCGTAACTTTTGAAGTTATTACTAGTGCTAGTGCAAACTTAGGTACACCAACTGTTATTGGTAGCAGTACAACATTAGCTACAGCAGCACTTACATTAGGTAAAAACATTGTTGTTACTTTAAATCCAGACATCGCTGGCAAGGGTCAGAGATATCTAGGTGCTAGATACACTGTTGTTGGTACTATGAATGCAGGTAAAGTTACTGCTGATATAGTAGAGACAATTGGTGATGGTCAAAAGTACTATGCTTCTGGCTTTACCGTAGTTTAATAAGGAAAATTTATGCCTATTTACAAAGCTAAAATCAAGTGTTTTGTCGGTCAATCTATGCGAGAAGCTGACGAAGAGTTTGAATACAACGGAGAGTTCAATAGTAATATTGAATTAGTTGGTGGAACTGAATCTGATCTGCCTGTGCCGTCTAACACACCAACCGTAGTGTCAGAGGATGTTCAGCCAACTACTCAATCCATTGATTATTTATCAATGACTAAAGCAGAACTTGAAGTTTATGGTCGTTCTATTGGTGTAGAGCTTGATAGAAGACAAACTAAAGAAACTCTTATTAGTCAACTTGAAGCAGCAAATAAATAGGCATTTACAACCTTATTTATTTACCGGGGGGCTAGTAGTAATACTGCTAACCTCCTCTTTTTATAGGAGATAACATGGCAACTGAAGTAGATATTTGCAACCTTGCCCTAGCACATTTGGGTGATGATGCAACAATAGCTTCGCTAAATCCACCAGAAGGATCTGCACAGGCGGAAAAAGCTGCACGTTTTTATCCGATTGCAAGAAACAGTTTGTTAGAAATGCATACATGGAATTTTGCATCAAAGCGTGGAAATATTGCATTAACAACTAATACTCTTGATCAGTGGGATTATGCATATGTAGCCCCTGCGGACATGATGAGTCCTGTTGCAATCATATCTCCTACAGCACAAAACGATTACGCTACAAGAATGTCAGCCGGTGATACCCCCGGAGGTATAACATCCAACTATGCACCTACTATTGTGGCAGGGCAATATACACCACAACAATTTTCATTAGAAGGCGATTTAATATATACCAATCAAGAAAACGCAATGTTAAGATATCAAGCATTTGTAACTGATCCATCATTATTTTCACCTTTATTTGTAGTTACATTGTCATGGCATTTAGCATCTATGTTGGCTGGTCCTGTAATTAAAGGAGATCAAGGTGCGGCAGAAGCAAAACGTAGTTCACAAATGATGGTTAATTATTTGAATAGTGCAAAACAATCAGATAATTTACATAGAGATATTACAGTTGAGCATATAGTTCCTTGGACATCTGGGAGGTAACTTATGCCAGTAACTCGTAATTTTAAACAAGCATTTTCTGGAGGAGAAATATCACCAGAAATGTTTGGACGTATTGCTGATAATAAATTCCAACAAGGTGCAGCAACAATGCGTAATTTTATTGCTAAACCCCAAGGACCTGCTCAAAACAGACCCGGCTTTGCATTTGTTAGAGAAGTAAAAAATAGTTCAAAATCTACAAGATTATTGTCTTTTACATTTAATACAACTCAAACTATGATACTTGAGTTTGGTGATCAGTATTTTAGGTTTCATACACAAGGACAAACTTTATTTTATAACAATGGTTCAGCATGGAATAGTAATGGAACTTATTCAGTAGGTGAAATAGTTATACATAACAATATAAATTATTACGCTAAAACTACAAACCAAAACAGCCAACCACCTAATGCTACAAATTGGTATCCAATGCCAACAAATCCCAACATATACGAAATACCACATCCATATTTAGAAGCAGAATTGTTTGATGTTAATTATGTGCAATCTGCTGACGTTATAACATTAGTGCATCCTAACCATGCACCTAGAGAATTAAGAAGACTTAGTGCAACACAATGGGAATTGCGTGTAATTGATTTTAATAGTCCATTAACTGCTCCTACAAACGTAGCAGTATCTATGTATATACCATCATCTACTTCTACAAACACAGATACTTATGTTTCACACGAATATGTTGTTACGGCTGTTAAATCTAATTTAGTAGATGAAAGTAACCAATCAACTGCGGCATCTGTAAATAATAATATTTTTGTTTCTGGAGCAAAAAATACTATTACATGGAACGCAGTTTCTGGTGCTAGTAGATATAGAGTTTACAAACAACAAGGTGGTATATATGGATTTCTTGGTGAAACTACTGCAACAACACTTGTAGATGATAATATTGCTCCTGATTTTTCTAGAACACCACCAATTCATGAAAATGATTTTGTAGGCTCTGGTAATTATCCCGGTGCTGTATCTTATTTTGAACAACGCAGAGTGTTTGCAGGTACAAATAATGCACCACAAAATATATGGATGACGAAATCAGGTACTGAAAGTAATATGTCTTTTGGATTGCCAATACGAGATGATGATCGCATTGAGTTTAGAGTAGCTGCACGTGAAGCTAATACTATTAGACATATTGTTCCATTAACAAACTTACTTATGCTTACTGGATCAGCAGAATGGAGAGTAACTTCTGTTAATAGTGATGCAATAACACCTACATCTATATCAGTAAAACCACAATCTTATGTTGGTGCAAACAATGCACAACCAGTAATAGTTAATAATAGCTTGGTATATGCTGCTGCTCGTGGCGGTCATATAAGAGAACTAGGTTATAACTGGCAAGCAAATGGTTTTATTACAGGTGATTTATCTCTTCGTGCTCCGCATTTATTTGATAATTTCACAATTGTAGATATGGCTTTATCAAAATCACCTATACCTATTGTATGGCAAGTAAGTAGTAGTGGAAAATTATTAGGTCTTACATATGTTCCAGAGCAACAAATAGGAGCATGGCATCAACATGACACAGATGGAACTTTTGAAAGTGTAGCTTGCGTGTCTGAAGGAAACGATGACGTTACATATTGCATTGTAAAAAGATTTATAGATGGTGCTTTTGTTAGATATGTAGAACGCATGGGTACAAGATTATATGCAACTCAACGTGATAACTTTTTTGTAGATGCAGGTGCAACTTACAATGGTACAAATACAAACACAGGTCAAACCGTAACTATATCTGGTGGTACAAATTATACTAAAGGAGAAAGCGTTACAATAACTGCTAACTATAATTTATTTAACGCACCACCTAGTACTGATGATGTAGGTGATGCAATTGTATTGGTTGATGGTGCAAATTATTATCGTTGCAATATTACTGCTACAACAAGTCAAACAGTAGCTACAGTAAAACTTGATCGGGATTTGCCTGTAAATTTACGCAATACAGCAATAACTACATATGAAGTTGCAAGAAATGTAATATCAGGTATTACTTTTTTAGAAGGTAAAAAATTAAACATATTAGCGGACGGTGCTGTACATCCACAAAGAACAGTTGTTAATGGCTCTATTACATTAGAACGTGCGTCTAGTATCGTACATCTTGGATTACCTATAGAAGCTGATTTGCAAACTTTACCAATGGCATTACAAGTAGAAGCATTTGGACAAGGTAGAGTCAAAAATTTAAATCATGTATGGTTACGAGTATTAGAATCTTCTGGTATTTTTGCAGGTCCTAGTGCAGATAAATTAGTAGAAGCAAAACAACGTACAACAGAACCATATGGAACGCCGCCAAATTTAAAAACGCAAGACATAAAGATTATGCTTACACCACAATGGCAAGACAACGGCCAATTGTTTGTACGTCAAACTGACCCATTACCATTAACTATTGTAGGTTTAACACTAGAAGTAGCTATGGGTGGATAGTGTGACCGTAAAAAGATATTATGTAGATATACTAAAAAATAAAGAAGCGTTGAGGTAAGCACAACAATGGCTCAAGTAGGTTGGAGTGGCTTAAGTAATTTAGGTAAAGCAGGGATAATTACACAGGGTTTTGGTGCGGTAAGTGGTGCTGTTGGTTCTTTTTACGCAGCAAGTGCAGAAAAATATAAAACAAAAAGTTTAGCTTTAAGTTTGCAGCATAAAAAAGATATGGCTCTTTTTAATATGCGTCAAAAAGAAAGTCAAGCACAGCATATAAATCGTGCTTATAACAAACGATTTCAAATAATGAGTTTGAAGCAAGGAGCAGCAAAGTCTAAAAACATAGTATCAATAGCTTCTAGAGGTGGTGTAAGAGGTGTTGGTAGTAATTTAAATGCAATGGTTAGTAATGACATATTGGCAGAGATAGATAAATTAACGATGAATTCTAATAAAGTGCGAGCAGTACAAAACAAACGATTAGAAGGTGTAGGTCTTGGAATACAAGGAGATATGTATGGAATGAGTGCAAGTAATATGTTTGCTACAGCGTCTTCTATTAGTCCGTTTATGAATATGAGCAGTAGTTTGTTAACAGGTGCAGGTAATGTTCTTAGCAGCTTACCAGAAGGAATGTTAAGAGCATAATTATGGCAAAAGTTCCTTTTCAAAATTACAAATTAGGAGAACAAGTAGAAACAGGTTCTGAAGTGCAATTTGGTGCTACTAGTGTAGAACCACAAAAAGATGTAGTTTCTGATGACATAAAACGTATGTCACAAGCTCAAATAGCTTTTGGAAAAACGTTAAATCGAATAGATGATCAGCTTAATGATTCTGAAGCTAAACGTTTGTATAACGAAGCTCATTATGAAGTTGAAGCTGTTGTAAACGAATATGGACAATTACAAGGTTACGATGCAGTAAAACCATTAACAACAGAAGGAGAGGGAGAAGATCAGGTATATACCTTAGATGAATATAACAACAATAAATTAAAAAAAGTTCTTGATACTGGTTCAGATAAAGCTAGTAATGGCGTTGTTAAATATATGTATGAACAAATGATGTCATCGTCTATAAAATCTGCACAAAATAAGATGATTAATCATTCCTTAACACAAGGACGTATAGCATTAGAAAACGAAACAAATGCGAGTATTGACATACATAAAACTAAAGCAAAAAATAATTATAAAGATTTTAGAGATCCAGAGGGTGAATTTAATAAAAATCGTATAGCGGCACATAGATTATTAGAACAAAAAGCAGTTTTAAAAGGTTGGAATCTTGACCCTAATGCCGTTGATGCTAACGGTAAAAAAATTGGAATAAGTGAACAATATTTAAAAGAAAAAAGTGAGCTTGATAAGGAAATAGCAAAAGATGTATTAGATAAATTAGATGAAGACAAAGATACAGAAGGCATTAAAGATTTTTTGGCAAGCTTGAAGCCTTTTACATCTGATAAAACTTTTAATGAATTAGCGTCAGACAAAGAACAAAAACACGAGAATTTTAAAGGTGAGAACTGTGTTAATGCCACTCTTGCTAATACTGGTAATCAAAACGATGGTGAATTTTTAAGTCAAATTAATAAAACAATGTGTTTAAAATCAAACCATGCGTATGAAGATGGAAACGGAGGAGTTGTCACAGATGGATTACATTCAAATGAAAACGAAACATCAGGTACAACAACAACAGAAAATATAGAAACATTACAAAAAATAAGAGATACGTCTAAATTTTATTCACCTGAATCTTCACAAGCAGGTACTCTTATACCAGAACATCAAACTACGCACTTGTTTGCAATACAGCATATAGGAGTAGAAAAAGCTGATTCATTGTACACAAAAGCAAAATCAGACATAGAGATTGATAAAGCAAAATACAAAGAAGATCCTGTATATGCTGAAAAAATAAATAAAAAAATTATACAAAGATACAATCAATTAATTGTTCAAGAAGCAGCAAAAAAATATAAATTTGGTGGTGGAGAATATGTAAGCATTATAGAAAACGATTTAGCAATTATAGAAAAAGGTATTGATTACAATTATAAAAATACTAACGAAGAAGTTAAGGTAGATTTTGTTACAGGTTTGCGTCCTATAGAAGATTTAAAACGTGAAATTAAAGAAACTATTACAGATAAAGAAACACAAAAACACGCAATAAAAGATTTAGAAGTTAAATACGAAAAAATCGCAAATCAAAAAACACAAATTTATAATGAAAATTTAAACGCTGCAAAAAAAATAGCATTTGCAGAGCCAAACGGATACAAGAATCTTGCAGCTAATGGAATACAAATAGATAGTTTTAGTCCAAAAGATCAAGAGATTTTAAAAAATGGACAGCCAGTAGATTCTGATCAAGGAACGATAGCTAAATTAAAAGATAATCCAGAAGAAGTCGTTAATAATTTAGAGTCATACAGCCATAAAATTTCTAAATCTGATTATCTAGAATTAGAAAGATACGCTAAAGAATTGCAAGGAGGAGGAGAATCAAAAATTTTTGAAGTAACTACTGATAACAAAATGTTTAAAAGTGTTTTATATAAAAATGGTTTTGGAGATTTAGCTTTTCCAGAAGAAGAATTAAAAGGCGATGATGCAGCTATATATAATGAACTTGAAGATGCATGGAGAGATAGAATAAATTATGCACAAAGGGTAGAAGGCAGAAAATTAACTAGAGCAGAAAAAGAACAATTATTAGTAAATGTATTATTAGACAAAGTAAATGTAGGCAAGAAATATAAAAAACAGGTTACTTTTGCAACTGTTCTTGAGACAGGTGAAAAGGATAAGTTAGATAAAACATCTGTCCTTGTCAAAGTAAAACGTGCTGATGGAACTGAAACAGAAGATCGGATATTTAATTCAGAGATTCCACCAGATATAAATATTGCAATAATGGCTGCGTTGTATAAACGTAAAAAACCTATGAATCAACAACAAATTGCACAACTATGGCAAAACATGGGTAGGCCAGAAACGTTAGAAGAAGCGGATAAATTTATTAAAGCAAGTAAAAACTATGAATTATTAACTATGGAGGAATAATATGAGTTCATCAAATCCTTTTGATAATGTTGGAAACGATCAATTTTTAGGTGAAAGCTACGGATCTAATCAAAATAATTATGTAGATGACAATCCGTTTGATACTTATTTTAAAGTACAAGACAAACAAAAAGAAGAAGTACTAAAACAAGTTCTTAGTCTTGCACAAAAAAAAGATCCAAACAGAATTGGAAAAGCACAGATATTAGCTGAAGAATTAGGCATACCACCTGACATGGCACTAGATAATGAAGGTGTATTAGAAATATTAGAGGAAAGAAAAAAACAACAAGAAATACAAAATCTTAATGCACGAGATTTAGCATTAGTAAATCCATTGTTGGCAAAACAATTGCGTGATCCTAACTTTGCAGCAATAGCATATGACAATATTCCCAGACTACAAAAAACTGAAGGTTTATTTCCCGGTTTTAAAAAGTTAGCACAAAACTATTACGAAGGTGATGCAAGGGGAACTATCGCAAGAGAAATGGGAGACATTGGAGATCGTTTAAAAACAAACGGTGTACCGTTTTTAGATACAAAAAGAGGATTTGAAGAAGGATATGTGCCCACTCAACAAGATTTAGATGACTTAGAAGCATTAAGAGTAATGGAAGAAAGATTAAGAGAATACGACAATAATGGTATTGGTCTTCTTGAAGGTTTCGCATATATGCCGGGTTTATTGCGTGGTGGTCAAATTGAAGCAATCACAGCAGGTTTAGTAACAGCCAAGGGAACAGATGTTGCAACAAAAGCACTTACTTCAACTTTTTTCTCTCAATTATTTGGTAATGATGGCGGTGGCAATTTTATGGGCTACGGAGTTGGTTACGCAATTGGTCAGGTAGTTTCACCATTTATAAGTCTCTTTACTGGTATGAATGCTTATACCAACAAAATGACTTTAGACATGAAACAAATAGCATCTGGTCATCAATATATGGAAGCAAGAAGTAGAGGTATAAGTGTAGAAAGAGCACAAGTATTAGCAGAAATAACTGGATGGAGTGAAGCTGCTATTGAAAGAGTAGGAATAGAATATTTTTCTCGTGTTTTAAAAAAAAGTGCACCGGGTTACTTAAAACTTATTGACCCATTAACTAGTCCATTAATGAAAAAATCTGGATTAGATAAAGCAATAAACAGAGTATTTGCAAAAAATGTTTTAAGTAACGGTGGACGCAAACTTACATATAAAGCAGCATTATTTAGAGGTGCAACACAATATATGTCTAACGTAGGAGTAGAACTTACTACAGAATTATTACAAGAATTAAATGCAATTGCAGGTATAAATTTATTTGCTGAATTTGAAGATGGAGTAACTCCAATTAGTGCAGTAGAAATAGGAGACAGAATTTATAACACAATGGATATGACTTTTAGAAGTATGGTTTTATTTGGTTTATTGCCGTCAATAGGTAGTTTTGCAACTGATTTTACAGCGGCGAGCAAAGCAAAAAAAGATACCGCAATATTATCTAAGTTAAGTCAAATATCTAAAGATGACGTAACAAAAAAAAGAAATAAAACTGCATGGCAAAACTGGGTACAACAATTAGCCGATCAAAATAATGCAGACACAATACATATAAATGCACAGGAATTCAAACAACAATTAGATAACAATGCTATTACAGAACAGCAATTAGAATTGTTTTCACCAGAACTTGCTAATCAATTAAAAAATGCAGAAAAACAAGGTTTATCAGGAACAACTATACAAATAAAAACTGGTGATTATTTAGCAAATATTTCTGGTACAAAATTTGATGAGTCATTAAAACCACATATAAAATTTGGTAGTGACCAAATGAGTTTGACAGAAGCTAATCAATTTTTTAAAGACCAGCCAGAAATATTAAAAGCAATGAAAGAAGAAGTTAGTAAACAAAAAGACCAATTATTACAAGATCAAGAAGAATCAAGACAAATAGAATTACAAATTACAAACCAATTAAAGAATTTAAATATTTACAAACCACATAATGCCCGGTTTTTATCACGACTAATAGGAAATTTTGCAAAAACATATTCTCAATACACAAATCAAACACCTTCACAATTTATAAACGATCATTTTTATAACATTCAATTAGACACTAAAAGTAAAAATTTTGGTCAACAATATTTTAATCAAGACGGAACAATAAAAACAGATTCGCCATTATTTAAAAACTGGTTTCGTAAATCGAAAATGGTTAATAAAGATGGTACACCAATGGTTTTTTACCACGGAACTACAGACAATATAAGACAGTTTGATTTAGAACACCCAAACAGATTAGACACAGGGTATTTAGGCAAAGGCATATACGTTACTCCTAACAAAGGATTGGCAAAGATTTATGCTGACATTAAAAAAAGTAGATTTAGAAAAAAAACAGAAGATAAAAAAATATTAGAATTGTATGTACGTCTAGAAAATCCAAAAACAGTAAATGTAAATAGTGGGATTAAATCACAAAATAAAGATGGTGGTAAAGCAGCGGCAAATGCATACAAAGATAAATTAATTAACGAAGGACATGATGGTGTCATTATGGTTAATAATTCTGGAGAAATAGTAGAGGTAGCTGTTTTTGATGCAAATGCTGTTAAGTCTGTAGACAATAGTGGTAACTGGTCTAACGAAATAAATGACATATATAAACAACAAGTTACAGAATCCTTTGAACAAAAAGCAACACAAAAACAAGGCAAGCCAGTATCAGAAGAAGTATTTCAATTAGCAAGAATTTTAGAAAATTTTGATTTTGCAAAGAGTAAACCTTTTGCAACTAATCGTGATTTTAAATTAGAAATACAAGGTCGTATACAAGCTGCTGCTAAAAAAGCAGGTGTAAATTTAGCAGATTTTAGTGTAGAAACAGAAAAATATCTTGTAAGAACTTTATTGGAAGACGCACGATTTGCTTTGACAGAAAATGCAAATGCTGTTGGTTGGTATGACGAAAAAGTATCTAAAGCAGTACGAATACTTTCTCTTGTATATCCAAAAGTTGCTACTGATAAAAGACATGAATTTGTATTTAAATGGGCATTAGCAGCTACATCTAACGGTATAAAAGTAGATAAAAATTATGAGTATGCAGCAGATGTATATGAAAAATGGTTGAGGTCAGAAGAAGAACTAGGTGAAGGTAAAGGCAGATTGCCAGAAAAAATGTTAAATGCACAAGGCGAAAAGACAGGTGGTACTGCAAGAGCAGCAATGGAAAAATCTTTTAAAATATTAAATTTATTATTTGATAGAAAATCTTTTAAAGAAATAGAAGAATTTATGAGAACTATGCATACTGTAAGAGAAGTGCATGAGTTTGTAGGAACATATAAAAATGGAAGACAAATAAAAGTAGGCGGTGGTTATGGATTAGATGAAATGGTTTATGGTGCTGCAATAATGGGTCCAAAAATTGGTAATGGATTTTTTGCAAATTTAAATGGCAACTATGACCAATTAACTTTAGATAGATGGGCTATGCGTACATGGGGTCGCATGACAGGTACGTTAGTTTTAAACAAACAAAAACAAGCAAAAATAAAAAGAGGGCAAATAAAACAAATAATTAAAGCTTTAACTAAGACACAGAAAAAAGCGTTTGAAGCAATTATTGGCAGAAAACTTACAATAGGTGACCTTGATCAATTAGCTATTGATATTGAAAAAGCATCTACTACAGAAGAAAATCGTAAATTAATGGCACAAATAGCTACTTTTAAAGAAGATCCAAAACATAAAGAAATATATGTAGAAATTAATGGTAAGCCAAGAAAAGATGATGCCACAGTTTCTCTTGGTGACTACTTGCGTAAAAGAGGTAATTTATTAGCTAAAGATAATGATGGTCAAAAAGAAGCACCAAGTGGTGCTCCAGAAAGAAGAAATATAGAAAAAGTTTTTGCACAAGTATTAGAAGTTTTGCAAAAAGATTATCCTTCTTTAACAATGGCAGATTTGCAAGCACTTGTTTGGTATCCAGAAAAAAAATTATATGATTCTGCAAAATTAAAAGAAGCAGTAGTAGAAACAAATTACGAAGATAATGAAGCACCTGATTATGCCAATGCTGCTGTTGAATTTGCTGCTAGAATAGGTATACCAGATGAAGACATACAATCTGCAATACAGGAGGTGGATGATGAGTTACAGGCCGTTGAGCAATCAAGAGGAACACAACCTGATGCTGGAGGAAGAGGAGAGGTACGAGGAGATGATGGAACTTTCCAACAACAAGGAAGAATTGACGAAACCACAGGACTCCCTCTCAACCCAGATGGAACTGTCACCGTCTACCACCACACCAGTAGAAGAAACGCAGAACGAATCAGAGCGACAGGTGAACTTAGAAGTGCTGGAGAACCTGATGTCTACGTTACCACCAGAGCTATCACGGATACTGGCTATGGTGATACAGCAGTTCCCATCAGGGTTGACCCAAAAATCCTTGAACCAAATGATGAATTCCCTAACGGACGAAGAGATTTCAACATCAGACTTACAGATGCTGAAGGAAATCTTGTCTACGGAGGATCTATTCGAGTAAACGTTGGAGAGTTTGCACAGCAACAAGATTCTGACGGTGCTAGAGGTCGTTTTCAACCGGATACATTAACAGCATTATTTACTACACAAGCAGATTTCTCAACTTTTGCACATGAGAGTGCTCACTATATGTTAACTGTATTAGAAAATATAGTTACAGGAGAAAATGCCCCATTAGAACTAATAAATGATTTTAATATTTTATTAGATTTTTGGGGTGTAAAAGATTTAGAAACATGGAAATCTTTTGACATTGATCAAAAAAGAAAGTACCACGAATCATTTGCATATAACTTTGAAATTTATCTGTTTGAAGGTAAAGCTCCAAGCACGGCATTACAAGAAATGTTTAGGAAATTTAGTAGATTTATTAAAAGAGTTTATACAGATGTTATTTACAAAGTTAACGCTGCTTATAAACAAGAAACTGGTCAAGACTTGCCTATGCTTACTGACGAAGTAAGAAACGTAATGGACAGAATGTTAGCTGTTGATGAAGACATAGTACAAGCAAATGCAATATATGACATGAAAGGTATGTTCCAAACACAAGAACAAAGTGGGATGAATGATACAGAGTGGGCAGAATATACAGCAGCATTAGAAGAAGCAGAAAACGAATCAATAGAAATAATGACACGGCAAAGCATGAGACAAGTGCGTTGGTTAAATAACAAAAGAGAAAAAGTCAAAAAACAATTTGATAAAAAAGTTCTTAAATTGCGTCAAAAAATAGAACAAGAAGAACTTGAAAAATTAAAACAAGATCCAGTTTATAAAGTCCAATCATTTTTAAAACGTGGTGAAACTTATAATGAAAAAGGTGAATTAGTAAAAACAAAAGGTATTCATAAATTATCTATTAATAGCATCAAAAATTTAATACCATTTTATGACGAAGACGTAGCAAAAGCAGATATAAAAAAACTAGGTACTGGTCAAAATGGCATGGTTAGAAAAAACGGTTTAGACGCAAAAGTTGTAGCAGATATGTTTGGGTTTCCATCAGGAGAATCATTGGTAAATGCATTATTAGAAATAAGACCTATACAAGATGTTGTAAAAGAACGTACAGATCATCGTATGTTAGAAGAACATAGTGATTTAATTGATGACAGACAATTAGAATTACAAGTACAAGAAGCAATACATAACGAAGCAAGAGCAAGATTTATAGCAGTTGAACTAGGATTTTTAACAAAAGCTATGCAACCAGTAAGATATCAAGTTGCTGCTGCAAAACAAGTTGCTCAAGATATATTGGCAGAAATGAAATTATCAGAAATAAGACCGTCAGTATTTACAAGAGCAGAAGCTAATGCGTTAAAAGAAGCTGAAAAAGCAATGAAAAGAAAAGATGCTGATTCTATTAGAGATGTTGTACAAGCAAAACGATCACAACTTTTAAACAATCAACTAGCAAAAGAAGCTATAGAAATACAAAAACAATATAGAAAACAAGTTACAAATAGAGATTCTTTATTTAACAAGTTTTTTGGATCTGATAAAAAATTATTTAAAAAAGGCAAAAGTCAACGAAATTCAGATTTAGTAAGTGCGGGTAGAGCAATATTATCTTCTTATGGTATTGGACCAATAGTAGAAAATCCAATGGTGTATGTAGAAAATATGAAAGAATATGACAAATATATGTATGAAGAACTTAAGCCTATGATTGAGGACACACAAGCAGCCGAAGGTCAGGCAGATATTACAGATTTAACTTATGAAGAATTTTTAAATTTAAATGATTTGATGGAGTCTTTATGGCATCAATCTTTACGTCAAAATCAAATGAGAATACAAGGTGAATTAGTAGATATACAGCCATTAAAAGATACTTTAAATAATCGTATGAAAGTAATGATATCTAGAAGTAAAAGATTAAGTGCTAGAGCAGCAACACCTATTGGAACAACGGAAGCTGTACCAACATCATATGGCGATTTTTTAGGGTTGTTAGGATTTGGAGCAAAACTGAGAAGAATGGAACCGTGGGTTGACATGATGGATGGAGCACAAGGTGTAAATCCGGGATTTCTTTCAGCAGTATTAGAATTAAAAGATGGCAAATTAGGTGATTTTTATAATACGTTATGGTTTCCAATGCGATCAGCATTAGATGAATACAGAGTAGATCAAACTATTTATACAAAAGAATATGCAGAATTAGTTGGTGCTGTTGATTTTGGTAATACAGAAATTATGGCAAATGAATTTGCAATGGTTTCTGAAGAGTCTCAAGCATATAAATTTGGAGCAGAAAGTAATGGCAGAGGAAAAGTTGAATTGCTTGGAGCTATGCTGCATACAGGTAACGACAGCAATAAAAAGAAATTATTACTTGGCAGAAAATGGGGCAAACTTAACGAAGATGGGTCATTAGATTCAACTCATTGGGATGCGTTTGTAGAACGTATGATTAACGAGGGACATTTAACAAAACAAGATTTTATATTTTTACAGTCAGTATGGGATTTAAATAAAAAGATGTTACCTCTTTTGCAAAAAGCACATAAAGAAACTGAAGGATATTATTTTAAAATAGTTAAACCAACGCCAATTGTGAATAGATTTGGCGAATTTGAAGGAGGTTATGTACCTGCTAAAGGTGATCCAAATATGACAGATGTAAATATTAAAGATGAAATAAGTACCGCAAAAATGGAGTTTAAAAATTCATTACCAAAAGTTGAAAACGGTATGACAAAAAAACGTAATGAGCAGTTTGCACAACCACTATCATTGCATTTAGGCTATATGACAAAACATATAGATGACACACTACGTTATGCCCATATACAACCAGTAATCAAAGATTTATTAAAAATAATAGACGATAAAGAATTTACAAAGTTATTAAAAATTATAGATCCAACTATTAAAGATGAAATGATAATGCCTTGGTTAAAATCAGCAGCTAGTCAAAAAACATATTCACCTAGTGTGCTTGGTCCAAAAGCTGACGCACTTATACAAATTGGTAAACGTAGAACTGGTATGGGAATAATGTTTGGAAATTTAACAAACGCATTTACACAACTTACAGGTTTATTCCCTGCACTTATAAAAGTAAAACCTAGACATTTAATAGAAGGCATAATTGAATACATGAAAGATAGAGAAGGCACAATGCAAAAAATTGCCGCAGCATCACCTTTCATGGCAGATAGACAACAGAATTTAATATTTGATATTCAAGGCAGGTTAAACGATTTAATTATAAATCCGGATAATTTTCAAAAAATGCAAGAGTGGAGTAAAGCTCATGGTTATTTTTTACAACAAACATTTCAAGGTATAACTGACGCTATTGTCTGGATTGGAACTGTTAACCAAGTAACTGAAAGAATGCCTGTAACTATGAGCAATGAAGAGGTAATGGCTGAAGCTATTAAACAAGCAGATGCAAATGTTCGTATGACACAAGATAGTTTATTGCCAGAAGACAGAGCAGCATTTCAAAACATGGACCCCATAATTCAATCATTAACACAATTTACTGGTTACTTTAATATGATTGCAAATTTAGATTTTACGCAATATCAAAAGTTAGTTAAAGATGAAATAGGTTATAAAAATAAAGGTATAGGAACAGAGCAAGGATTTTATTTATATCTGTACACTATTCTTATGCCAGCAATAATCTCAGGTCTTATTATGCGTGGTTTAGGTGGCAGATTAGGAGAAGACAAAGATGATGATGGCTATATACATGATGATGTAGCTAAAGCATTTTTAGGAGATATTATGGGTTACAAGGCAGGTTTAATACCTGTAGTAGGACAACTTGCACTTATCCCAATAAATGCTCAAAATGATCTGCCTTGGGATGACGATATAGTTTCTAGCCCAAGTATTGAAGCATTGCAAGATTCGGCTCGTGTAATACTAGATCTTCCCATAACAATATTCCAAGAAGGTTTAGAAGGTACAACAGGAAAACAAATAAGAGATGTTTCTACCTTGGTTACATTAAGAACTGGCATTCCATTTACACCATTAGGTAGAACATTTGGTTATTTACGAGATGTACAACGTGGCTATGCTAAACCTAAAGGACCAGTTGATTTTATAAGAGGTGTTGTTACAGGTAAAACAGGTACAAGATAATAAAAGTGTGACCGTAATCTATAAAGTTATTGATAACCTTAATAAGATAGTGAAAATGTCTAGTTAATGACGATAAATTCGACTACACGAAAGACTAGTAATTTGGCCGGAAATGGCAATACTCATACATATCCGTTTGCCTTTAAAGTTTTTACAGACGCAGATGTAGTTGTAAAAAAATTAGAAGTTAGTACAAGTATAGAAACTACCTTAACTCTAGGTGCTAACAATGATTATATAGTTACTTTAAATTCAGATCAAAATGGTAATCCCGGTGGAAGCATAACCTTAAAATCAGGTGGTAACAATTTTAATTTACCTTCTGGTTTTCAACTTGTTATTACATCTGCTGTAGAACCATTACAAGGAACAGATCTTACTAACCAAGGTGGATTTTACCCAGAGGTTATTAATGACGCTTTAGATCAAGCAGTTATATTGCACCAACAACAGCAAGATGAATTAGATAGATCAATTAAATTTTCATTAACTAATACTATTGGTAGTTTAGAAATTACAGAAAACGCTAACGCTCGTAAAAACAGAGTATTAGGTTTTGACAATTTAGGTGAGTTTGAAGTATTAAAAGAACTAGGAACATATCGTGGTAATTGGGCTGCTGGTACTTCTTATGCAGTAAGAGATCTTGTTAAAGATACATCTACAAATAATATTTTCTTTTGTAATACAGCACATACTTCACAAGGTGCACAGCCATTAACAACTAATACTAACTCTGCAAATTGGGATTTAATAGTAGACGCAGCATCATCTACTACTGCACAAAATAATGCAGCGGCATCCGCTACTGCATCCGCAAATTCTGCCACTGCCGCAGCTTCATCTCAAACGGCAGCAGCAAATAGTGCGACGGCCGCAGCAACGTCTGAAACAAATGCAAGTAATTCTGCAACTACTGCATCTACAAAAGCGACACAAGCAGACGCATCTAAAACAGCCGCCCAAACTGCGCAAGCCGCAGCGGAACTTGCACTTGATACTTTTGATGACAGATATTTAGGAGCAAAACAAAGCGACCCGGCTACGGATAATGACGGTAATGCACTTATAGATGGAGCGTTATATTACAACACAACATCTAACATAACTAAAGTTTATGATTTAGGTACAACATCTTGGTTAGTTGTAAATATAACTGGTACTGATCTAACAAATACAAATACAGTTGCTGGTGCGATTAGTAACGTTAATACAGTAAGCAGCAACATTTCTAATGTAAATGCAGTTGCTAGTAATTCTAGTAATATTAACGCTGTAGCTGGAAATAACAGCAATATTAATACAGTTGCAGCAGCTAATACAAATGTTAATTCTGTAGCTGGCAGTATTGCAAACGTAAATACTGTGGCAAGCAATATATCCAACGTCAATACAGTAGCAGCGGATATCGCTAAAGTAGTTACTGTCGCTAATGATTTAAATGAAACTGTTTCAGAAATAGAAACAGCAGCAGCAGATTTACAAGAAACAACTTCAGAAATAGATACTGTTGCTAATGCAATTACTAATGTAAACCTAGTAGGAAATAATATAAGTAATATCAATGCAATAGGTACTATTCTTGCAGGTCAAACTACATATGCAGTAACTGTTGCTAATGGTGTTTTCTATATTGATGGTGCTGCTAATCCAACTCTAAGTATTATTAGAGGGTTTACATATATATTTGACCAATCGAACAATTCAAATGCTGGGCATCCATTAGCTTTTAAAGATGGAAGTGGCAATGCTTATACAACTGGAGTAACTGTTAACGGTACGGCAGGTCAATCAAATGCAAATGTAACTTTTGTTGTACCTTCAAATGCCCCTGCATCAATGCGTTATTACTGTACACAACATGGTAATGGTATGGGTAATACTATTACAGTTGGTGATGACAATATTGGTGTTGTAGCAGGTGATATAAATAACGTTAATACTGTTGCAGGTTCAATCTCTAACGTAAATAATGTTGGTGGTAGTATTGCAAATGTTAACTCTGTTGCTAGTAATTTAAGTGGTGTTAATGCATTTGCTGAAAGATATAGAACAGATAATAGTGGTAATAATCCATCAACTAATAATGATGGTGGTGATTTATTTTTTAACCAAGCAAGCGGTAAATTACTTGTTTATAACGCTAACACTTCTGCATGGGAAGAAACACAATCTGTTGGTAACTTTTTTATAAATACTATTAGCAGTTTTAGTGGCACTGGTGGTAATAGTGCAACGTTTAATGGATCTGCATACAAATTTACATTAAGCAATGCAGGTCAGTTTGCTCAACAAATGTTGGTAAGTGTTGCTGGTGTAGTACAAAAACCAAATACAGGCACAGGACAACCTAGTGAAGGGTTTGCTTTAGATGGTGCAAACATTGTTTTTGCTGCTCCACCTCCAGCCGGGGCTGATTATTTTATAGTTACTATTGGTGCGTCTGTAAGTATTGGTACGCCTAGCGATGGCACTATTACAGAAGCCAAATTAAATGCTAGTAACAATCCTGTTAATGGATATTTTTTACAAGCACAATCTGGTGCAGCAGGTGGTTTAACTTGGGCTGCTGTAGATCTTACTAATCTAAGTGCAAGCAATTTAACTTCTGGTACTTTACCTAATGCTAGATTCCCTGCAACATTGCCAGCAGTTAGTGGAGCAAATCTAACTAATTTACCAGCAGGTAATTTAACAGGCACAGTAGCAGATGCTCGTATCACAAGTTTAACAGCATCAAAATTAACAGGTGCTTTGCCCGCCATAGACGGATCAAACCTTACAGGTATTACCTCAACAACTATAAACAACAACGCAAACAATAGAATTATTACTGGTTCTGGAACTGCAAATACTTTAGAAGGTGAATCAACCTTAACCTTTGATGGTACAAATTTACTTTTTGGTGCTGGTAGAAGTCTTAGATTTACCTCTGGTGGAGGTTGGTCAGGTAATAGTGCTATGAAGATTGAAGGTCATAATAATCATCTTTATCTTTGTGGTGGATCAAGTGGATTTATCTTTAGAGATACTGGTGGTACTGACCAATGGGGTATCAATAGTAGTGGACATTTTTTTCCTCAAAGTAACAATACTTACGATATAGGTACTACAAGTTATAGAGTAAGAAACATCTACACTAATGACCTTAACTTATCTAACGAAGGTTCTTCTAATGACGTTGACGGAACTTGGGGAAGTTATACTATACAAGAAGGAGCAGAAGATCTTTTCTTGGTGAACAAACGCAATGGTAAAAAATATAAATTTAATTTAACGGAGGTAACATAATGGCTATTGTTTTTCCAGAAGGTACACAAAATTACAGAAATAGAATTTTGCAAACACAATTTAATTTTGCTAATAATAATGTTTATAATAACAGCAATACTTTTGCAGAAAGCCAATGCAATGTAGCTATAACTCCTTTAGAATCAAATAGTACAATTATTATTGAAGTTAATTGTATGCAATGGATAAGTGGTAATGTTTACCATAAACAACAATTAAGATGTACAGGTGGTACTACAAATAACGACATAGGTACATACGCTGATGTTTATGGTAGTGGTGTTTCGTACGCTGGCTATTGGCTATACACACATACTTCACACAATACTACTTCAGCCCTTACTTATAAAATTTGGTTTACAAGAGGTTATTTTCCTAATAATAGTAATGGTGGTAACTTATCTTGGTTTATGAAAGCAACGGAGTATGCAGCATGATTACTAAACATCAAATTATTTGTGATCTATATAAAGACAAAGGTGTCGAAGTTGTTTACGGAAATGAAGATGGCTCATTTACTGCAACTAAAATTGATGGCACAGTTGTAGCTATAGATCAAAGTGCAGTAGATACAGAATTTGCTAAACAAGAATATAAAAATAACAGGCAAATGGAGTATCCAGATTGGGGTACACAGTTAGACTATATTTACCATAACGGAATTGACAAATGGAAGGCAGATATAGTCGATCCTGTCAAAGCCAAATACCCAAAACCTAACTAATTATGGGATTAACAAAAATTTCTACTGATGGTGTAAAAGATCAAAATGTTGATCTTACTAAATTGCCACATGGCGATAGTAATAATGATGGTAAATTTTTACGAGCTAATAACGGTGCAGACCCTACATATGAAACTGTTAATACTGATTTAAGTGCTGACAGT
>Ga0207993_1000067_pt1 | contig 41941 bp, 44 predicted proteins | sample ETN01SmetaG_2_FD_185791 | JGI IMG/M metagenome (GOLD analysis project Ga0207993, IMG submission 185791) | Marine microbial and viral communities from oxygen minimum zone, Eastern Pacific Ocean - ETNP2014F12-01SV265 (SPAdes) (version 2) | ecosystem: Environmental > Aquatic > Marine > Oceanic ...
GTTGTTTATCTGGAAAATGAGGTCGCCAGTTAGCACTCCTGCATGATCTGCAGGAGAATCTTCAGTTACTGCTATTACTAAAGGCGTAGACATATTTCTCTAGGCTACCGACGATGAGGCTCAGCACAGGTAGAGTTTCTTACTATGGCTGTTGAACACGTACTTCTCGCAGAACCTAGAGGTTTCTGTGCCGGCGTTGAAATGGCTATTAAGGCGCTTACTTGGATGGTAAGAGCCTTTGATGAACCGGTTTATTGTTATCACGAGATTGTCCACAACAAGATTGTTGTTGAGCGTTTTGAGGCTCAGGGTGTGATTTTTGTTGACTCTATTGATGAAGTGCCCGAAGGGGCTCCAATAATGCTTTCAGCGCATGGTTCAGCTCCTGAAGTGACTCAACAGGCGGAAAACGTTGGAGGTTACACTGTTGATGCTGTTTGCCCTTTGGTGACAAAAGTTCATCACGAAGTAAAAACTAGAACTAAGCAGGGTTATCAAATTGTGTATGTTGGCCATGCAGGCCATGAAGAAGCTGTTGGCACGATAGCTGTAGCCCCTGAATCCATGCATCGTGTGGAAAACCCAGAAGAGGTTGCTGAACTAAATGATCTCGGAGAGAAAGTTGCTCTGCTCGCTCAAACCACACTTAGTCATCGTGACTGGGAAGGGGTAACTGATGCTGCGCAAGAAAGATGGCCGGATCTTTGGTCTCCGGGAAGAAGTGATTTATGTTTCGCTACAACCAATCGACAGTCCGCTCTCCTAGCTTTAGTTGATCATTGTGATTCGGTGATTGTGATTGGTTCAACTAACAGTTCGAACACGAAAGCTTTAGTAAAGCTTGCTGAACAGGCCAATGGCCCTAATGTGATTTGGATTAACAGAGCGGAAGAGTTACCTCAAGACCTATCTGGGACGGTAGGGGTCACTGCTGGAGCTTCTGCTCCTGAGGAAACAGTAGAGGCTGTTTTAAAAACTTTGAATCCCGCTAAAGGGGTTTCGATAGTTAAGCACACTGAGGAGGACGAATATTTTCCTCCTCCTCGAAACTTGCGTGAATTGCTTTCAGCTATTCGTTTTTTTGCTGGATTCGGTTTTGCAGGACCAAGCCCTACTGGTCATCTCAATGATCGATCTATTGACGCCGCTAAAGCTCTCCAAAGCTTGAGTACTGACTAATCGTCCTTTTCGAGGTTGGATGGTTCTGGAAGGGCAGGCTTTCCTAGTATTTCTTGTGCCTGGTCGAAAACTATTTGTAGTTTTTGGCGTAATTCTTCTGTTAGCTCATCTACTGCTCGCCGCGGTACACGGCCTTCAAAGACTTTCGGGTATATAGGTTCTCCGACAACCAAGATCACTTTGTGGGGTTTAATTTTTGATGTGCTGGGAGGCCACGCATAATCAGTGCCAGCTATACCCATTGGAACAATAGGTGCACCGGTTCGTAAAGACACGAATGCTGGTCCGGCATGCATCTCTTCTTTTTTTACTATTGGCCCATGCCTTCTTGTTCCTTCCGGAAACATCACGAGAGGCTCTCCACGTTCCAATATTTCTTGACAGGCGCGAAGAGCTGCCCGATCTGCAGTTCCTCTTTCTACTGGAAAAGCACCTACAAGGCTTAGCAGCGATCCTGAAAATTTATTTTTCCATAGAGACTCTTTGCCCATAAATCTTTGACGTCGGGCAGTAACCATCCCTCCAACTGGAGTGTCTAAATAGGAGCGATGCACCGGCGACAGAATGTACGCCCCTTCAGTAGGAAAATTCTTTTTGTCAACGACTCGGAATCTGAAAATAATCTTGGACAATGCCCATAGGACTGACCATGCGAATCGATAAGCAACCCGTTCGATGAGGCTCAGCTTTTTCCCATAATCTTTCATGGAATCAAACCAATAACATGATCAACGACTTGTTGAAGTGTCATCGCAGATGTATCTACCACTATTGCGTCTTCAGCTTCAACTAATGGGCTCGCAGTCCGTTGGGTGTCAACCGCATCTCTTCTTTCTATATCTGCTGCGATTGTTGCGACATCTCCTTCTTTGACTTCTGCGGCTCTTCTCGCTGCCCGAACCTCTTCCGAAGCAGTGAGATATATTTTGAGCATTGCATCTGGGAAAACTACGGAACCGATGTCCCGGCCTTCCATCACTCCCCCATTGCGAGTTTTTGCCCATGCTCTTTGACGCTTCACCATCTCGATGCGTACTTCCGGCATTGTTGCCACTTGGCTTACTAATAAAGTAACTTCTGATCCACGGATTTCTGTTGTGGCATCTATCCCGTTAACTACACAAGACTCTTCCGTGAGTTCCAAGTCTAAAGATTTAGCTATTTCAGTTATTTCTTCAATCTCACTCGGATTTATTTGTTTTTGAATAGCAGCAAAAGCTACCGCCCGATACATAGCACCTGTATCCAAGTAGTCAAGATTCAAACGCGCGGCTAAAGCTTTTGCCACAGTTGATTTTCCTGACCCAGCGGGACCATCTATAGCTATTACTCTCACCTAAACACCTTCTCCACTTAAACACTCTAGGTCATTCTTAAAACCCGGATAACTCGTTGAAACAGCTTCCCATCCTTCTATAGATGTTGACGATTCTGAAACTAGTGCTGCTATGGCACATGCCATCGCTATTCGATGATCTCCATGTGAATTTACATTCCCTCCAGCAATTGATCCTCCATGAATTATCAACGAATCTTGCTCTATTTCTACCGCAATCCCCATATGAGTCAATTCTGACTGAATAGTTTCTAGTCGATTTGTTTCCTTTACTCGCAACTCGCTAAGGCCTTCAAATACTGTGGTTCCTTCCGCGCAGGCTGCAGCCACTGCGAGAATGGGTATCTCATCGATCATGCTTGGTACTTCATGAGGTTCAACGTTTGTTGCTTGTAACTGTGAAGAGCGGACAACTAACTCTCCGGTTTCATGGTTAATTTGAAGATCGGCCCCCATGCGTTGAAGTACGGCGATAAAGCCTGTCCTTGTGGGACCCAGATACAGGTTTTCAATCTCGATATGAGAATTTTGGACAATGGTTCCTGCTACGGCCCAGAAAGCTGCTTGAGAAGGGTCTCCCTCTACCTTATGTTTGAACGGTTCTGGCCTGCCAGGAGCGACCGTGATCTCATTTTGATTTGTTTTCAAATCAACTCCATACATTGCCATCAATTCTTCTGTGTGGGTTCGTGTGGGCTGTGTCTCAAGAACTGTGGTTGGAGTTTGAGCAGAAAGCCCAGCAAAAAGTATGGCACTTTTGACTTGGGCACTTGGGACGGGCATTTCGTATTCAATTCCGACTAGTTCTTTTCCTGTTATTTCAAGGGGTGCATAGCCGTTGTCATCTCTGCTTCTTATATCCGCTCCCATTTGTCTCAGCGGAAAAATTACACGATCCATAGGTCTGCTTTGAATTGAAGAATCTCCATCTATGACGGCACGTATGGGAATCCCCGAGAGTAAGCCAGCGAATAAACGGATACCGGTACCGGAGTTCCCTACATCCAGCACCTGATTAGGTGTTTCAAACTTCCCACCTTCAATCAAACAGATTCCGTTATCGTTCTCTACTTTTGCTCCAAGAGCCGAAATGATGAATTGTGTTTGTTGAACATCCTGTCCAGTACTCAAACCTGAGATTTCAGAATTTCCGTTTGCCAAAGCTGCCAGCATGAGAGTTCGATGAGAAATAGATTTATCTCCAGGAACATTTATTCGTCCCGTCAAAGAACTTACTGGGTTTACCGTTTGGATGGTCATGCTAAAGGCTGAGATGTGGGCCGATAGCCATTCGCCATTAGCCCACCTTGGAGACGTTCACTTAAAGATGCTTCGACTATAAGTACTGCCACGCCTTTATCGCCTTCAGATGAATGAGCCATTTCTAGGTCATAGATATTTACGTCAAGATCTGTGGCGAGTGCGAAGATAGCAGCAAGTTCTCCTTTCCGGTCTGGAATGGGGACTCGGACTTCTATGAGTTCCGAAGATCGAGGTGCTCCCGTGGGGAGACTGATTCTGGCTTGACGTGCGGTCTCTAGTCTTCTCAATAAGGCCGATTTGTCTTCTTGGGCGATTTCATTTCGGACACGTGATAGATCTTCAATGAGGTCATCGAGGACTTCTGTGATTGCTCCACTGTTTTCTTTACAAATATCTGGCCAGATCCCTGGACTTCCGGCAGCTATACGTGTCATGTCTCTAAATCCACCTGCTGCAAGTCGAAGTACGGCGTAATGTTCCTCTGACTGTGTAGAGGCAAGACCCATGAGAGTTGCAGCGGTGAGATGCGGAACGTGTGAGACCGTAGCGACTAGGGCGTCGTGACGTTCGGGCGAAAGAGTGACTACTTCTGCACCGAATGATGTGACTACTTCTCGAACTATCGCAAATTCTTTGTCGTCTGTCTGTTCTGTAGGCGTTAAAACCCAGTTCGCATTAGCAAACATGGTGGCAGAAGCCCCGTCTACTCCTTCTTGTTCGGAACCAGCCATTGGGTGACCTCCAATGAATCTCTGATCTCCGATTTCTTGAACTATAGGATTTTTTACGCTTCCGACGTCTGTGACCACTCCTGAAAGCGAAACTTCAAGAGCTTCTTTTACTAATGAGGCAACTTTACTTACTGGGGTTGCGACGAAAGTTATTTCTGATTTTTCATCCCAGCCAGCTGCGTCTATCGCTCCTAACTCCAAAGCCCGGCTCAGACTCTCCTCATTGGTATCAACGCCGCTTACATGCCAACCTCTTTCACGTAACGCGAGACCTATGGATCCGCCTATAAGGCCAATGCCTACTACTGTTGCGTGGCGACTCATGAGATTCTTTGCGACTTAATCACATATGGGTAAGTATTCATCACTTCAAATGCTACAGGAGGCTGGCTTAACTCTCTGTTGAATTAATCTGAATCCGCAACTGCTCTTTCTAAGGAACGAATTTCAGCCATGGTTAATTCTCTCCATTCCCCTGGAGATAGGGAACGATCAGACAACGAACCTATACGAGTTCGTATTAGTCTTTCGACTGGATGACCTACTGCTGAACACATTCTTCTTACTTGACGATTCTTTCCTTCATGGATAGTGAGACGAATCGTTTCTTCTTCTATTGACGCAACTTTTGCTGGTGAGGTCTTTCCATCTTCAAGATCCACCCCTTCTCTTAGTAAACGTAACGAAGAGCGAGAAGGGTTTCCTTTGACTACTGCTACGTACTCTTTTTCTATCCCGAATGACGGATGAGTAAGCCGATGAGTTAGTTCGCCATTATTTGTGAGGATCAGTAAACCTTCGGTGTCTGCATCAAGCCGTCCTACTGGGAAGACTCGAGGGTCAGCGGGTACCATGTCTACTACTGTCGGACGGCCATGAGGATCATCTGCTGTAGTTACCACTCCAACGGGTTTGTTCAATAAGTAGTAAACGAAATCAGGTCGCACCCCTATAGGGGCTCCATCTACTGTGATGAGATCTACTTCTACTTCTACTCTGCACCCGAGCTCAGCCTGCTGCCCATTGACTTTTACTTTTCCTTCAGCAATCAACTCTTCGCAAGTTCTTCTACTGCCAAAACCTACGCGCGACAGAACTTTCTGTAACCGCTCTCCTGATGGTTTCTCTGTGTTCACATTACTCAGACTCTGTGGTTGAAGATTTCTCTTCTACTTCCTCTTCTAAGTCTGTGTCATAACGAAGCCCACGTTCCAAGGCCTCTACAACTTCTGCTCCAGGGACAAAGTCCCCAAGAGAGGGTAAGTCTTCTAAGGAATTCAGACCCATACGTTCTAAGAAACTCTGTGTCGTACCAAAAAGAACGGCGTTTCCGGGTCCAGTGTCACGGGAAAGTTCATCAATGTACCCTCTCTGTTGTAGCGTCCGGATAACTCCGTCAACATCAACTCCGCGAATTGAAGAAACTTGAGCACGTGATATTGGTTGCTTATAGGCGACAATGGCAAGAGTCTCCAATGCTGCTGCAGTTAACCGAGTGCTCTGTCCTTCAATAACGAACCTTTCCACCCACGGTGCTTGCTCAGGGTGGCTCTGATATCGATACCCTCCACCCACTCTCACCAAAATGAATCCACGGTTCTCTTGCTTGTACTCTTCCGACAAAGATTCGCATATCTTTTCAATGTCAGATGTCGGTTTCTCTAATAATTGAGCTAAAAGGTTTGGCGGCACAGGATCAGTTGCCACCATGAGAATAGATTCAATTGCTTGTTTGATACTTAGTTCTTCTGATGCGTTCATTTCTTAACCGTCATACGTATCGATGAGATCAACATTTGCTGGTCCAGCATCTTCTGCCCAGCGCATCTCAATACTTCCAAAACTAGCCATTTGATCAATCTCTATTACCCCTTGTTTGTATAACTCAAGGACAGCAAGAAAACGCACTATTACCTCAATGCGGTCTACGAGATCCATAGTGATTTGCTTAAATGAAATAGTCCCAGAAGTTGGTATTTCATCAACAATCTCTTTAACCGCATCGGCGACACTCAATCTGATTGGCGCTATGTGATAGGTATCAATGTGATTCGTTGGTCGAGGCGTGAGCGCAGAAATATAAGAGTTACGGATGTCTTCCAAGGTGACACCGGCTAATAAATCTGGCGCTAAGCCCAAAAAGCGTTCTTCAAGACCTGCTCGTCGCGGCCACGACTGCGATGCATCTATTGAAAGACGGCGAAGAATTACTGCAGCGTCTTTGAATGTTTTACATTCAAGAAGTCGAGCCAACAGTAAGTCTCGTTCTTCCCAAAGCCCGAATTCATCCTCTAAATCATCTCGTTCTTTGTCGGGGAGCATTCTGCGAGTTTTGAGTTCTACCAAAATGGCGGCGATCAAAAGAAATTCTGTGGCCAGTTCAAGATCAAGATTTTCTAATCTTTCAAGTTCCGCTATATAGGCGTCAACCACTGACGACAGTGACACTTCATAGAGCTCAACTTCTTCTTTGAGTATTAAATGAAGCAACAAATCAAACGGGCCATCAAATACTGGGGTGTTAACGGTGACACTCATAGGACTGACCGTAGAGGGTGAACGCCCCAAAGGGGTGAATAGGAGGCCTTATCAGCAAATTGTCACCCCATTTCGGTGGTCAGCCTATTAGTGTGAGCGTTGATGGCACGTATTTTTTCAGGTATAAAACCTTCCGGTTCAGTTCACCTCGGGAATCTTTTAGGCGCTCTACGTAACTGGGCGGCTATGCAGAACGAGAATGAAAGTGTTTATTGCGTTGTTGATTTGCATGCTTTGACTCTGCCACAAGACCCTGAGGAACTTAGAACTTCAACTCTCTCTTTAGCTCAGATGCTTATAGCGGTTGGCATTGATCCTGATAGAAGCACACTTTTTATCCAAAGCCATGTTTCAGAACATACAGAATGTGCTTGGCTTATGGAGTGCACGGCTTCTTTTGGAGAGTTGAGACGAATGACACAATTCAAAGACAAGTCAGATAAAGCAGATTTTGTTTCAGGAGGACTATTTACTTACCCTGCTTTACAAGCAAGCGACATTATTCTTTATGACACGGACCAAGTGCCAGTTGGAGAAGACCAACGTCAACATGTTGAATTAACTCGCGACCTCACCGAGCGCTTTAATAACCGATACGGAGAGACTTTTGTAGTACCAGAGGCTGTCATCCCGCCAGCGGGAGCACGAGTCATGGACCTTCAAGATCCAAGCAGCAAAATGTCAAAATCGGAAGATAGTCCTCAAGGTTCAATTTCTTTGTTAGATGACGAGAAAACCATTGAAAAAAAGATCAAACGTGCCGTCACTGACAGCGACGGAGACGTCTTCTTTGATACTGCAAATAAGCCTGGAGTATCTAACCTTCTCTCAATACTTGGCGCAGCAACCGGACAAAACCCTAAAGACGCAGGCAAGGGATTAAGTAACTATGGCGAACTAAAAGGAGCCACAGCCGAATCAGTGATCGAGATGCTCCGGCCCATACAAAGTCGCTACTACGAGTTGGCAAACGACCCTAGTGAAACTAATCGATTGTTAATGCTAGGCGCCGACAAGGCTCGCGAAATAGCGAGCACCACTCTTGATAGAGCAAAAAATAATCTTGGTCTACTTCCTCGATAACGAGTCAATCATCATCCGCTGATTTAAGAAGATTTCCTATTTCTGGATTGATTGTCCATTGATGCTCCGGAAGATGATGTTCACTAGCCCAGGTCACAACAAGTGAGTCGCTGCCAGCTTCTTTTAATAACAAAGCTCCGTCAATGGAATGACACAGGTACTGACCGATCTTTCCAATGATTCCTGTCCGCTTTGACCAACGCTGATGCTGGCGTCCAGATGTAATTAGGCCTATCAGGGTGGCCAAAACTCGAATCCATATTTCGGCTTTGCTTACTACTTTTCCAACATCGTGCAGTAACGCAGCTGCAAGGATTGTTTGTTCTGGTTCTGCTAAAGATTCTTCTACCCGGCGGGCTACTTCTATAGAGTGATGTTGATCATTTTCCGGCATTGACTTCCATAAAGCCATCTCTGACTGAGACAGTATTTCCGCTACCCATAAGAGGTCTTGTTCACTGATGGATTTTTGTTGAAGCGAACCTAGGAATCTTTTGACGAGATGCCAAAAAGTCTTCATAAAGGAACGCTCTGGTCCGCCACTACCACTCCGTCGGAATCGGCCCATAAATGCATGCCGGGAGAGATGGTTACATCAGAAATTTTTACTGAAATATCTCGGCTCCCTCTTCCAAGTTTTTCGCTGCGTCTCGGGCAAGTACCGCGTGCATAGATTCCTATTGGACTGCTTGATAGTTCCTGAGCGTCTCGAACACAGCCGTCGATCACAATTCCTGCCCATCCGTTTTCTGAAGCTAATACGCCAAGGTTGCCTCCCACTAAGGCACAGCGTGTTGAACCTTTCCCGGCTACAACTAGTATTCGTCCGTGACCGTTCTCTTCTAACGCGCTTCGAACAAGAGAATTATCATCTTCAACGTCAAGGGTGACGACTTCCCCGCTGCAAGTTTTAGCTTCGCCGTAACTGATGAATGGCCCTGGAATGACTTTTATTTTCTCGCCGTGTTCATCGCAAAGATCAGCGGTGAGTTTCATTATCCATCTTGTCCAAAGAATTCATAAATTTTTTCTTTTGGCCGCCCCACACAAGCCGCAATTTTCTTATCTTTAGATAGATCGCCGTGAACCAAAATAGGTCTTTGAATTAAAGCTTTTTTCTGGGAAAGCAATTCAACTACTGCCGAGGCATCCCCAATGTAGTCCTCTTCATTTAACTCTAATTTTTTGAACTGGGAATCTTTACGCACTAAATCTTCTACAGGCCCATCTAAACCATCTGCGATACGTTGCAGCGTTTCAGCTGTTGGTGGTTCCTTCATATAGAGGATGACATCTACTTCTTTTCCTAATTCTTCAGCGACCGCTAAAGCATTTTTTGAAGCATGTCAATTTGGGTTGTGAAATACGGTGTAATTTGCCACTGGTTCTCCTATTTATTTTTAGATAGCGTCTGGTCCACGTTCTCCTGTTCGGATACGTATCAGATTATCTACGTCAGTGACCCATACTTTACCATCACCGATTTTTTCTGTTCGTGCCGCATCTACTATTGATTCAACTACTAGATCAGCTTGATCATCATCAACAACTACTTCAATTCTAGTTTTCGGAGTGAATAAAACTTTGTATTCAGTTCCTCTATAAGTTTCGCTATGTCCGCCTTGACGTCCAAATCCTTGGACTTCACTTACGGTCATACCTTGAATACCCAGTACAGATAATGCGTCTTTGACATCGTCAAGTTTGAAAGGTTTTATAACTGCTGTAACTAGTTTCAAGATTTCTCCTAATTCATCTAATGCCTAATTCTTACCATAAGGATTAATGCACTTGTGCTTACGTCATGTTATGTCACAAACTACATTCAGTGCGTTTCGGGTTTGTTTCTCGTCTGTAAAGAATTTTTATCTTCCATTAAATTGATATGCGAATCTCCCCTACACGTTTACCGGCATGGTTTGTTAGAGGTCGAGATTCCTCTTTCTCAGTTATTCCAAACTCAGCTAAGAGCCATGTTAAGGCTGCTGTTGCTGCTCGTGAAGCGCCATCACGGGCTTTTAATGCTACTCCCAAACCTTGTTCCGGAATAGCTGCGCAAAAAACTCCTTCTGCTCCTGTCTTGACGATGGCTCTACCCTTAGTGGATGAAATAATCTCGGTGCAGGCGCGCCCTGTCCCGGCAATGTAAAAAGGCTGATTCGCCATTGCTTGAAATAACGGGGAGGCTGAAGGTTTAGTAATCATTTCAGCCCAGCCAATCGCTAGTCCGCTTAATGGCACCGCCCAAACGGGGACCCCGCATCCATCAACACCCGGTTCTTGAACTGAGAGGTCCACATGGCACATCTCGCTTAAAATCGGAGTTATATAGTCTGTATGTAACTGATGGTTCGGATGTAAATAATTTTCATGGTCTATACCTAAATGCCGCATGACGGTAAGAAAACCAGTGTGTTTTCCAGAGCAATTATTTGCGGTCACTTTCGGATAATTTCCATGAAGTATTTCTTCTTTTACCAAATTAAAGTCCATCGGGTCATGCTGCCCACAAGCAAGATCTTCTGCAGAGCAACCTATTTTTGAAAGCCAATTTTCTACCGCCTCTACATGCAGTTTTTCGCCATTATGGCTAGAACATGCCAAAGCGATTTCTGCCTCACTTAATTGAAATGCGTCAGCAGCTCCCGTTTCGATGAGAGGAAGAGCCTGTAGAGGTTTTATCGCGGAACGAGGAAGAACTGATTTTTCATAGTCCCCCCAAGTCGAAATTGTCTTTCCAGACAAATCTGCTACGGCGACGTCAACATAATGGAAACTCTCTATTGAGTTTCCGCGTGTGAGTTCTATGCACAGAGGTGCAGAGCTCATAGGTCACTAGAAGTATCACGAAGTTCAGAAATTCCTTCCGCAACTTCGATTGCTATATCCCCAGCTTTCGTTGTAAAGAAACCTGGAATGATCGCATGAATAAACGCAACTAGACCTGCTCCGAGCATACGGAAACCCATGATTATGGCTCGCCCGGCATGTTGAAAATATGTTTCTCCTACTGAAGCAGGATGGTCTATAAACATTTTCTTCAAACCCATAACTGCACCTTAGAGAAGTTGAGACTTCATCGGGTCACCGAGGAACATTTTATTCTTTTCGATCTCGACTTTTTTGTTCTTCTAACTCGTTCCGTAACGCTATGTACCTCTCAACACGTCGGAAATCTATTTCTTCTTTTTCTTTAGCCTCAGTAACTGCGCAACCTGGTTCTGTGTCATGCATGCAGTCGTTAAACCGGCACTGTTTTGCTAGATCCTCAAGGTCTTCAAAAACTCTTTCTAGAGCCTCTTGAGCGTCCCAAATTCCTACAGCGCGAACACCCGGAGTGTCAATAAGAATACCGCCTCCTGGTTTAAGGATCATTTCTCGACTGACCGTAGTGTGTCTACCTTTCTTATCTCCCGTACGCACTTCACCTGTAGTCATCACTTCGTGTCCTACAAGAGCGTTAATTAGGGTAGATTTTCCTGCACCTGACTCACCAAGTAGTGCAACAGTCTTCCCAACTCCTATTAAATCTTCTACCGCTCCTAGGCCTTCTAGCGACTGATCTGCCAAGGACACGGTAAAAATTGGAACCCCTACCGCTATGGCCTGAATGGTTGTTTTTATTTCCATGAACTCTTGAACTTGGTCTGCTTTCGTTAGAACTATCGAAACATCTGCTCCACTATCTCGAGCAATAATTAAAAATCGTTCAAGTCGTCCCGGCGGTAACGGGCGATCTAAGCCATGAACTATGAATACATGATCGATATTCGCCACTAAGACTTGTTCAATTACTTGCTCAGAAGGGTCGCGTCGAGAAACTGTGTTGAACCTTGTGAGTACCTCATGGATAAGGTACCCGAGATCGGGGTCTTTGACTATTGCAACCCAATCTCCAACCACTGGAGCTAACACATCTTGTGATCGTTGAGAATCTGAGAGGACTCGCAAAACTCCCTGTGACGTAACAACGTCGCATTCTCCACGATCAACTCGCACTATCCGTCCAAGTTCACCCGAAGAGGTTTCTAACTCTGGCCTGAAGCCGTAATCATGTAAATCAATTTTCATCTAATACTGATCGTAGATGGATATAACCCCTTGACCTGCGTCTAGCCTTAACTTATGCCTGACTTTTTTCAAAACGGTTCAATTGGAACCATTCATCAATTGAATGAACGTGACACCGCCGAATTGGAAAAGGACCTTACCCAATGGGGAAAAGAGGGCCCGATCGCTCTTGTTGTTCCATGTCTTTTCAGCGAATTAGAGAACTCTGCTTTACCAAAAATAGTTGACGAACTTACACAGGCCAGTTATCTAAGTGAAATAGTGATCGGTCTTGATAATGCCTCAAAAGACCAGTTTGAAATTGCTAAAAAGTTTTTTTCGAAACTGCCACAACGACATCGGGTTCTCTGGCATGACGGCCCGCGTCTCCAAGAAATCAATCACTCACTTGGACGCTTTGGGTTCCCTCCAGAAAGATCCGGTAAGGGAAAAAATATGTGGTATTGCCTCGGTTATCTTTTAGCTAGGAATGAGTTTCAGACAATTGCTTGTCATGACGCTGATATTAAAAATTATGATCGTTCCCTACTTGCCCGTCTTCTTTACCCAGTAGTTCAACCATCTTTTAATTACGCATTCGCTAAGGGCTACTACTACCGAGCATCAGCCAATCAAAGTGAGACTCGTCTGCATGGTCGCGTTAGTCGTCTTTACGTAACGCCATTAATTCGAGCGCTCTCTACAACTTTCGGCCGCACAGATGAACTTGAATATCTCGACAGTTTTCGTTATCCACTCGCCGGAGAAAGTGCTATGGATATAAGCGTGGCTCGCTCACTCCGCTTTCCGTCAGACTGGGGCCTTGAAATCGGAGTGCTCTCAGAAGTTTACGCCCGGTATCCAAATGCAAGAATTTGCCAAGTCGATATAGCGAACGATTATGACCATAAACATCAGCCATTGTCGGATGACGATAAGACTACGGGTCTTCATCGCATGAGCCGAGATATCGCAAAAGCTTTTTTTAGGAAACTCACGATTTCTGGTTTCTCTCTTACCCAAGAGAGTTTTAGAACCTTGCGAGCCACTTATATGCGTGCCGCTCACGAACTGATTGAACACTACGAAAGTGACGCTGTATCTAATTCCATGGCTTATGACCGCAATCAAGAAGAATCTATGGTCTCTCTCTTTGGGCAATCTGTACTTGAGGCGGGAGAAGATTTCCTTCAGAACCCTTTAGAGAATCCTTTCACTTCAAGTTGGTCTGAAGTGCAGAGCGAAAATAAAGAAGTCTTTGTGGATCTTTTAGCAGCAGTTGAGTCCGACAACGAGAAACCATAGACAACCTCTTCCTTACCAACTCTTAATGCTTCTCTAACAAAAGCATGTGATGATTCAATCATGAAACACACACGTACCCGCTTAGATTCATTATGGTTTCTTTGATGAGCGACCAAGAAAATCTTTTCTGGATGTCTAACCGTATGGGCTTCGGTTTGAGCCCTAGCGAGATGGAGCTCTATCAAAATCAAAATTTCTCTGAATTTCTTGGAAAGCGGATTGCCCCGGAGAAGCATGGTTTAGAAATACCAGCAGACCCTTTCGCAAATGCTGAGGACTTTATTCCTACGGATAAAGACGCCAGTGACTTCAAAAAACAGGAACGAGCTGCTTCTCTGGAATTATTTGATCTCTGGTTAGACGAGATGAGAGACACTTCAGATCCTGTTCTGGAATGGATGACTTTTTTCTGGCACGACCATTTCGCTATTAGCGCAAGAGAGATTAAAAGCTTGCGAGCGTTTGTCCAACACCTACGTCTCCTACGCACCCATGCACGAGGGAGTTATCCCACAATGCTTCGTGAAGTCACTATTGACCCTGCCATGCTTATTTTCTTAGATGGATATAAAAACACTGCTAAGAAACCTAATGAGAACTATGGCAGAGAGCTCCTGGAACTGTATTCATTAGGCATAGGAAACTACTCAGAAGATGACGTGATGGCTGCTTCTAGAGCGCTCACCGGATGGCGCGTTACAGAAAATGGAGCTGAGTTCAAAGCCAACCGGCATGATGACACTCCTCAAACTTTTTTAGGCTCAAACAATGTTCATGATCTCGACACAGTCATGGAAGCCGTGGTCAATCATGAAGCTCTTCCTAGTTTCATTTCAAGAAAACTCTCGGATGCTGTTCTGGGTACCGAAATCCCTGATGCAGTAATTAAAGAGTTCGCAACGGTTTTTGCCAACAACAATCTAGAACTTATTCCGCTTATCGAAGCAATTGTTGATGCAGGGTTATCAATGAGTAAACGTGTTCCAATTATCCGTCATCCTGTTAGTTGGCTTCTTAACGCGGAAAAAGTAACTGGCGTTAAATTGGACGTTCTGGAGCGGGCCAACATGTTGAGTCAAATGAATATGCTCCCCGGTCGACCTCCAAACGTGGGAGGTTTTCCTAAAACAGAGCATTATTTAAGTGCTTCCTCTACCGCAGCACGTTTTTCTGCTGCCGGCATCATCGTTTCAAAAACCCCTCGAGAATCCGTAGCACTTCAAGCTGCTAAATCTGCTAATTGGGGAGATTTAGCTGGTATTTGCGGGCACATAAATGGTTTCAATCAACCGACTATTGATTCCCTTCAGGATCTTTGGGAAAGTTCCCCTTCTTCTTCTCAAGGTGGTCGCGTATGTCTATCCATAGCACTCTCCTCTCCGGATTTCATGGTGATTTAAATGAGTGAACTAAGTCGTCGTCGGTTTCTTTACCTTTCAGGCGGTGCTGCCGCTACAGCAACTGGAGTAGGTGTATGGGCTGCGCTACTGCGTGGAGAATCTGAAAAAGGCATATTGGTTCCCTCTTCAACAACTTTAAGTGCGACTTCTACTACCACAACTACAGCTACTGCTACAACAGCACCGCCAGTATCTCCCCAAAACCCTGTCGTGGTGATTGTCCAGATGGCTGGCGGGAACGACGGATTAAATACTCTGGTTCCCCTCGACGGTAAATACCACAGTGCACGCCCTACGATTGGTTTACCAGACTCCAATCTGATCTCACTGGCTGGAAGAACTGACTTTGGCCTCCACCCGGCATTAGCCCCACTATCTGATTTTTGGGATAACGAGATGCTGAGAATTGTTGCTGGTTCCGGAATACCTAAACAAGGAAGATCGCACTTTGCCGCAACTGATGCGTGGCATAGCGGATACACAGATAAGGAAGAAACAGGATGGATTGGTCGGTGGCTAGATGCCACCGAAGGTCCAACTCCAAATCCACTCCGAGGAATCGCTCTTGGTGGTGGAGCGCCAATTCTTACCGGAAAGACAAGTATCTCAACAGTCATTAACTCACCTTCAAATTTTCGACTGGCCACACCCCCTGGCACCGATAGCGAAAGTGTCGTTTTGGCTTTCTTGAACACTGCTTCTCCCCTAGCAAGTGACCCCGCTTTAGCTGCAGCACAATCCGCTATACCGAATTCTTTGGACGCAATTGGGGTCATTGATTCGGCTAAATCTGAAGTTGATCCAGATCCTTATGCAGAAGAATCTTTTACATCTCTTCTAGAAACTGCTGCGGAACTTATAAACATGAATTTAGATACTCGAGTTATTGTTGTCAGCATTTCTGGTTTTGATACCCACTCTGACCAACTAGGTCGACATCAAAACCTCTTGGAAGATTTCGTGACCGGTGTATCTAATTTCTGGAATCGTATTGAGTCCAATGGTCACGCGGACCGCGTACTGCTGATGTCTACAAGTGAATTCGGTAGAAGAGTTGCAGAAAATGGCTCTAGTGGAACTGACCATGGTGCGGCATCTGTTCAATTTCTGATTGGCCCTGGAAAAGGTTTATATGGAGATTTTGATTTAGGGAATCTAGTTGACGGGGATCTCCCCATAACCGTTGATACACGATCTACTTATGCAACTGCACTTGATTGGCTGGGCGGTCCGACTGATGAAATACTCGGAGACTCTTATAGCCGACTGTTCTAAAGAAGGTTTTATGGATTTGGAAGAATCGTCACCTTTTCTTCTAAAAGAAATTCAGAGAATTCAACCAGAGAATCTGGTGGAGGTGAGCGGAATCGAACCGCCGACCTCTACGTTGCGAACGTAGCGCTCTAGCCAACTGAGCTACACCCCCATATCGGGTGGATCGTAGCCTAGTGGCCTCTAGTTAGCTTGACGACGAAGAACTGCTTCGTCTCTCATCGCTATACCGGCATCTGGTACCAACGGTGTTGCCGGCCGGAAAGGTACGACTACATCTTGAGAATCAAATTCTTTTTGATTTCGGAGTGTGAGCAAGGTTCCATATCCAACTAGTGCGACGTCAGCGAGGAAATGAATCATCCACATGAAACTTCCTACTGCCAAGGCAAACAAGAAGGTCATAACTGCGATTCCAATGAGCGCTATTAGAACATCTCTTCGACGGCGTTTAGCGGCCCGAGCACTATTGGGAATCTCTTTAGCTGCCTTCTGTACTGCTTGCCAAGCGTTGGTGTGGTGGCCTCCAGCGACTGCAAGAGGAGGTCTCAGAACTGGTCGTTGAGTGTTTCGTCGGAGAATGGGGGGAAGAAGAACTGCTGCCCATAAAACTGCGAGCCCCAAAATAATTAGCACTGTTTCCTCCTTATGTTCACCGGTCTCTCCGGTAAAAAGGACTTTAGTACTAAAACACTATGTTTTGGTGGATTTCTTCGCGCTATTCGCGCGAATCTTCGCGCGAATAGCGCGAATACTGGTCACTGTTCGCGTTTCCACGTTCCAGATCTGCCGCCTTCTTTTTCCCACAAAGCAACCGACCCAATTACCATTGAACGATCAAGAGACTTACACATGTCATAAATCGTTAACGCTGCAACAGAACAAGCCGTTAAAGCCTCCATTTCGACCCCTGTCTGACCTACCGTCTCTACGATTGATTCAATACCAATATGGTCTTCTTCGATCTTAAAATCGACTGCTGCAGCAGCAAGAGGAAGTGGGTGACATAACGGAATCAATTCCGCCGTTTTTTTCGCAGCTTGAATGCCTGCGACACGAGCAACTGCGAGAACATCCCCCTTGGGAGTGTTACCTTGAGACAAAGCTTGCAAGGTCTCTAACGACATATGTATTTGGGCTCTCGCTATTGCTCGACGGCGAGAGTTCGGTTTGTCCCCAACATCTACCATTCGGGCTCTCCCCTGTTCATCTAAGTGAGTGAAATCATTCATTTCATCCACCTATTTGAGACATGGAACGAGCCGGACGAATGAAATCTACGGTTCCAATCCCATGTCCAGCCCACTTAGACTGCACTACTTTTTTAAGAGCTTCTGTAATTTTTTTGTCCTCAGCTCCAGATCGAAGTAAACCCTTGAGGTCAAATTCTTCAACGGAAAACAAACAATTTCGAAACTGTCCATCTGCAGTTAACCGAACTCGATCACAAGTATCACAGAACTGCTGAGTCACACTTGCAACAACACCTATCTCTCCACCGCCATCTTTGTAGGCAAAGCGAGTGGCCGGGGCTGAGGTTCGTTTAACTGACTCTAAAGGAAACTCAGAATTAATTTCAGCAACAATCTGGGCCTGTGTAACGACTTGATTGCTTGTCCAACCCTCAGAAGCATCAAGCGGCATGAACTCTATAAAACGAACAGTCACTCCTTTTTCTCGACCAAATCGAGCAAAATCAACAATCTCGTCATCATTAACTCCAGCCATTACAACCACATTTACTTTCACAGGATCTAGCCCTGCTTCCACTGCGGCCTGAATACCATCAAGCACTTGAGGGAGATTGTCACGAAGAGTCAACTCTCTAAAACGGTCTGACTGCAAAGAGTCCAAAGAAATATTGATTCGTTTTAATCCTGCAGAAACTAAGTCTTCCGAAAGAACACGAAGTGTGGCTCCATTTGTTGTCATTGAAAGATCTACCGGTAGTTGCGAAAGTTTTTTTATCAGAACCGGGAGACGAGCACGGACTGTTGGCTCACCACCAGTTATGCGGATACTTTCGATGCCAAATTGTTCAACCGAGAGTCTTGCCACTCGTTCTATTTCTTCAAAAGTCAGAAGTTCATCGCGTGGAACCCAATCTAAACCCTCCGCTGGCATGCAGTACGTGCATCGAAAGTTGCAACGATCTGTAACGGAGATGCGTAAATCTTTATGAACCCGTCCAAAGGAATCTATTAGCTTTTCTCTCACAATTAATAGGTTAGAGGCCTACGAGGCATTCAGGCCACGCGTGAGTTGATGAAGAAGAATTATCTCTACCGCATCCCCTAGTTCAACTCCAGTTCCATCCGGAAGAACAGCAAGAGCATTAGCTTCAGCCATGGCTGAAAGTTGATGGGAACCTTGACCTCCGGCTGACTGAACTCTGTACTCTCCATCTACTAAAGAAGCCTTCACCCGAGCAAAATGCGTTTTCTCATCCGGACGTCGAGAAATCGGGCTTTCTGCAACTGCTTTAATTTTCGGAGACCAAATTTCTGTATGTCCCATCATTTTTCGTAAAGCAGGACGAACAAAAAGTTCAAAAGAAACCATAGAAGAAACCGGGTTACCAGGGAGTCCAAAAACTGGAACATTCTCTACAAGACCAAAAGCTAATGGCTTCGCTGGTTTTATCGCTACTTGCATCCAACGCATATCACCGAGCCGATCAAGCACGACTTTAACAAAATCAAAATCGCCCATACTCACGCCGCCAGAAGAAATAACAGCATCACACCGGTGTTCGCCTGAACACGCAGAACGAAACACCTCTTCAATTGCATCTTCCTGATCAGGAATCAAACCTAGATCTACACCTTTTAAACCCAAATCATTCAATAAAGCCAGCAAAGAATGTCTATTCGAATCCCGGATCTGACCTGGCTGTAAAGGTTTCCCTCCTTCGACTAACTCGTCACCGGTTGACACCACTCCTACTTTGAGTGGCGGAAAAACATTCACTTCTGTGCAACCGATACTTGCCAGCACTCCCAAATGAGTAGGAGTTAACAACTCTCCCTCATTGAATACGACTTGACCAGCCCGAAGGTCTTCTCCTGCCCGACGAATATGATTTCCCTCAGGAATGGCTCCCTCAATGGTTACGTAGTTCCCTTCAACCCTCGTTAACTCAACCATCACCACTGAATCTGCACCCACCGGTAACGGGGCGCCGGTCATTATTCTCGCTGCTTGTCCTGGGCTTAACGAGAAATTTGGAGTGGACCCAGCAGCTATCGTGCCCACAATTTCTAACGACTTAGACCTTTCTGATGTGTCTTCAGAACGAATTGCGAAACCATCCATTGCCGTGTTGTCAAAAGGAGGAACATCTTCAACGGTTAAAACTTCTTCAGCTAAAACCAGCCCTAATGAAAACTGCGAAGACCGGCGTTCAGGAGTGCCAGTTACACATTGCTGTAAAACATATTCTTGAGCTTGTTCTAAAGGAATCATTTTCTTAGTCTGTCAAAGTTTGAAACTCTGAGGCTACACAAAAGAGCCCGTTACTCGCTCTGAAAAGAAGATTCGGTCCCAGCAAGTAGCCGCTGAATATTTTGATAATGCCGGACGATAATCAAAGCACTAAGGCCAGCCGTGAAAATTATTTCTCTTGTCGGAGCCCCAAAGATGAAGACCAACACTGGCAACATTGAAGCGATAATTATTGAACCCAAGGAAGCTTTTCGTGTCGTTTTCGCTACCAAAATAAAGACACCAAAACATATTGCGGCTACACCAGGAAACAGAACAACGGCACCTCCACCGGCTGTTGCTACGCCCTTCCCTCCTCGAAGTCGGCGAGTAAGCGGCGCTACATGACCTAAAGTTGCTGCTCCCCAGCAAACCACTCCCAAGAATTTCCCACCTATGGCGTATCCGACTGATGCAGCGACGAGGCCTTTCAGGAAATCAGCAAAAAACACTGTTACTCCGGATTTTTGCCCAGCGATTCGGTAGACATTAGCGGCACCTGGATTTCCTGAACCACGCTTTGTTGGATCAAGACCTACTCTGCCTGCCACTAAGTGAGCAGAAGGAAAGGTGCCAAGAAAATAAGACGCCACTACGAGCAGTAAATCCATATACATAGTCTTAGCATTTTCTCTGAAAAAAACTAGATGAAATATTCATCAGATACTGATAATTACTCAGATAGAATGCACCCCCGTAAAGAAACACTACCTTCCTTAACTACTTTGTGCGAGACCCTGTATGCCGACTTATCAATACCGATGCCAAACTTGTAGCCACGAGTTCGAAGAAAAACAGTCATTTTCTGACGATGCACTAACAGATTGTCCAATAGATGCTTGTAATGGAGCAGTAAAAAAGGTTTTTAGCGGAGTCGGCATTTCTTTTAAGGGTGATGGTTTCTACAAAAACGATCATGGTTCATCTAGTAAGAAATCAGCGGCTTCGTCAGGCGGAAAAACTAACAAAGAGAAGACGTCCGATACAGCCGATAAATCTTCTAACACATCTTCAGAAAGTTCATCAAGTACTAAATCTTCTTCCGAGTCAAGCGCCTCAACGGACTCCGGAAGCAAGTAGCACCAGAACAAAAGTTCCCGCTAAGACTCGATAGATTGTGACTCCCTGAAAACTAGTTCTGCTCACTAGTCGAATCAGCCAATGCACACTTAACCATCCGCTAATCGCGGCCGCACCCATACCTACTAAAAATGGCGGCCACCAGTCCGAAGGTATTTCCACTTCAAAAGCTTTCACTAATCCTGCGCCCGCTATTACCGGAAGACTCATCAAGAATGTCAGTCTGGCTGCTTCAATACGGCTTATTCCAAGAAGTCTAAAAGCACTAATCGTCACCCCTGATCGAGATACTCCTGGCTGGAAAGCTAACCCTTGCACTACGCCCAAGAAAAGTGCATGCCCGAAAGTTAACTCTTGCATTCCTCTAGTTACTTTTCTTTGATCCGCTATCCACAAGACAAACCCAAACACGATGAGGCAACTACCAACTAACCAAATATGGTCACCTAAATCTTCGGTGAATGAGATCGCTGCCGCCCCTATCAGCCCTGTTGGTATCACCGTAAGAGCTAAAAATATTGCAATACGTGAATCTCCGCTCGGTGGTTCACTAGATCTCACCCAACTCAACGCAGCCTTTGAATAACGAACTATGTCAGAACGGAGATAAGCGATTGCGCCAAGTAACGTCCCTAAATGCAGAGCCACATCAAAGGCGTTTTCAAGAGCATCATTAGCCCCGAAGTCATCCCATCCAAATAGCCAAGGAACAACAGCAAGATGACCGCTGGAAGAAACTGGAAGAAACTCAGTCACCCCTTGAACAAACCCCAAGATAAGAGCATGTAAAAGAGACATCAAATAAACCTATGCACCAGACACGGTCAATTCACCGATAACTAAAGTAACCCCTGCAGCCCTCATAGGCAGCCACTGAAGATCATTTCCGATTCCGTTTACATCAGAAAGCATTTTCTGAATTGTTGAGGCAATCGTGAACTCTCTTACCGGCTCCGCTAACTGACCGTCCCTAATACGCAATCCCTCAGCTCCAGTGGAAAAATCGCCACTAACAGGATTCACCCCAGAATGGAGTCCGCTTACACCCTGGACAAGAACTCCATCAGAAACTTGAGATATTAGGTCTTCAGGGCTTAACTCCCCGGGCGTTATTGCAAGCGCCTGCACTCCAACTCCAGGCGTAGTGGCATACCCACGAATAGCTGACCCGGTAGAAGAAGTTCCATCTTTACGAGCCGTATAGCTATTGTGCACAAATTGGTTGAGACGACCATTTTCTATAAGCACATTTCTTCGAGTTGCTAAGCCCTCTCCATCAGTAGAAGTAGCGGTAAATGACTCAGGATTTGTGGGATCATCAACAAGATTTATAGAAGGATGCGCTACTTCCTCTCCCTGCCGTCCAGCAAAAAGAGACCTTCCTTTCTGAACTGATTCAGCGTTAAGAGTTCCCCCGACTATCCCGAGAAATTGAGCGCTAACCCATGGGTCAAGAACAACAGTGAATCGCCCTGACGGGGGCTTCGTCGCCCCAAGCATGCGTGTTGCTCGATCAACCGCATCTACAGCCGCCTTCTCTATGTTCAAATCATCCAAACGGCGGCCTATTGAGTATCCAAATCCTGTTTGAGTTTCGCCATTTTCTTCCGCAAGGGAATAAGTAGTTAGCGAACAACCAGTCTCTTTTGATGAAGCATAAATTCCTGTGTTAGTAACAACAGCACTCTCAGAAATTGAATCTGAGTAATCTGCAGATTCAACTCCGATTATTCGAGAATCTTTTTCTCGGGTGCAGCGTTCCAGTTCAAGAGCCATTGCTACTTTTTCTTCAGTTGATACTTTGCCCAACTCATCGTTATAGACATCTAATGCAGCTGGTTTGATCCCATCTGAATTAGTTATTCCACAGAACTCGTCTGGAGTTGCGAACTTAAGATTGTCTCGAGCTTCGCTTAAGGTTTCGACAAGATCTTCTGAAGTGAAAGTTCCGGCATGAGCAAATCCTTGACGTCCATCTTTCACAACTCGTATACCTACGCCGTGTGATTCAGCTGCAGTTAAGGATTCAATTTCTCCTTCATAAGCTCTGACTTCTGTTTCTCGGCTATAAACGGCGACAGCTTCAATCTGTTCATTATCAGCAGCCTTGCTGACTATTTGTTCACAAATTTCTAGAAGTTCGCTCATCTTAAGCAGCCGTTCCGCCAACAGTCAGCCGGCCCACTCGTAACGTTGGAGTGCCATCACCTACCGGAACCCCTTGACCATCTTTCCCACATGTGCCTGGTGAGCCCATTGCAAAATCATTAGCAATGGCATCTATGTCGAGTAAAGCCTGTGGTCCGTTGCCAATGAGATTTCCATCTCGTATAGGCGAGGTCAACTCCCCATTTTCAATCAAATAAGCTTCAGTCATACCAAAAACAAAGTCTCCAGTTGCAGTATTTACTTGACCTCCTCCTAATTGAGCGACATAAACTCCATACTCTGTTGAGGAAATTATTTCGTCCGGAGTAGAAGATCCTGCTTCTAAGTAAGTGTTGGTCATACGCACCATTGGAAGATGTTCATAGCTTTGCCGTCTTCCATTTCCCGAGCTTGGTCTTCCTTCTTTCCGAGCCCGCAAGTAATCCCACATATAATCCGTTAGCTCTCCTTTATCAATGAGAACGTTGCGTTGAGCAGGATGCCCTTCATCATCTATTGCGTAACAGCCCCATTCCCCGGACATGGTCCCATCATCTATAAGGGTGACCATTGAGTCAGCAACCATTTCTCCTCTTCTTCCAGCAAAAACAGAGGCTGATTTTCCGACTAAGTCAGCTTCTAATCCATGTCCGCAAGCTTCATGGAAAAGAACTCCGCCACCGCCTGGGCCAACAACTACCGTCATCTCTCCACTCGGTGCGGGCACTGCGCCTAGTTTAGTAACGGCGCGTTGGGAAGCTTTCCTAGCTATTTCTTCAACATCGATTTCGTCAAAAAGTTCAAAACCAATCGTATGCCCAACAGACTCCCGACCAGTTTGTAAACCTGTATCTCCAGCTGCGACACAAGAAACAGAGAAAGAAGTCCTGATTTGATCGTCGCTAGCTAGCAGCCCGTCGGTATTAGCAACTTGAATGCGTCGACGACTATCACCGTATCCAACTGAAACCTGAGCAATTTCTCCCTTTTGACTTCTTGCTATTTCATTAGCTTGTGTCAAAAGGGCAACTTTTTCAGATTTCTCTACCATTGAGGGCAGCATTTGAACTGTTGAAGAATTTTTATTCTCTGCTCCAAGCTTTACTGACGTGTTATCTCTATTACCACTTCGTGCTGCAGCTGCAGCAGATTCAACTGCGGCTTCAATGCCTCGAGCCGTTAAATCAGCAGTATGAGCAAAACCTGTAGTCTCTCCAACGATAACTCTTATACCTGCGCCTCGACTTCGACCACTAGTAAGTTCCTCCACTCGACCGTCATCTAGAACTGCTGACATACCTTTACGATCTTCTACGAAGATTTCGGCAAACTCTCCCCCTTTATGAAGAGCCTTCTCAAGTGATCGCTCAAGAAGATCTGCATCCAACAGAGGTTCTAATTCTTGTCTAGTATTCACTTATTACCTTTCTAAATTCTTTATTTTTTCTTTGCGTTCAATGCTGACATACTACGAACTAATGCGTATGGTATCGCTGTGACCATAACCGTCGGACTTAAAGCCTCTATTGACCTTACGGTGTCTGAAAATGATACCGCTATCGCCTTACGTTCTGGCGAGGTTCCAGTGCTAGGAACGCCTCGTCTTGCTTCTTTGTTTGAAGAAGCAAGTGTGGCTGCAATCAGCAACAATCTTGAACCAGGATATACCTCTGTAGGAATGCGCATTCACCTCGATCACTTTGCCCCTTCTGGAGTCGGCACAACAATTACTGCCACAGCAGAAGTACAAGAAGTTGATGGAAGACGTATAACTTTTCGCGCTCAAGCAAAATGTATTGACAATTGCAACACAAATGAGACTGTAATAGGGTCAGCCATAATTATTCGTGTTCTAGTTGATACTGAAAGATTCCTTCAACGAGTTGACTAAAATTTTATTCTTCTTTTAATTATGTTTTCCTCTAGGTCATCCTCATCAGACTCAATGAAAAAATTTCAGCGCCTGTCTGAAGAAGGAGTCGGAACCGGCCTACGTTGGTGGGCAGAGATCGTACTCGTTCTCATTTTCTATATTTTTTACTCTGCCATACGTAACCAATTTGGTTCAACATCCGTAAGTTCAAGCAAAGCTTTCAATAACGCCGAGTCAGTCATTGACTTAGAAGACTCTCTGGGTCTCTTCTTTGAGCTAGAAGTACAAAATTTTTTCATTGATTGGCGGTGGTTCATCCAATTCTGGAACCTCTTTTATGGAACTTTTCATTTTGTAGTCACTGCATTTGCTTTGATTTGGATTTACCGAAAGTTTCCGGTTCTCTATCCACGCTGGAGAACTTCGTTTTTGTGCACAACTGGCCTCGCCTTGATTGGTTTTAGTCTTTTCCCTTTAATGCCGCCGCGCTTACTCGCTGACTGTGGACAGTACGGAGCTTGCGTTACGACTTGGCCATTCATTGACACGGTTACTGATGTCGGCGGCCTCTGGTCTTTTGACTCCGGGACAATGCAAAAGGTTTCGAACCAATACGCAGCCATGCCAAGTCTTCACTTTGCTTGGGCTTCCTGGTGCACCTTGGCTCTTTGGCCAACACTAAAAACCCATTGGGCTCGCACGCTAATCGCTGTCTATCCAGTTGCTACCCTCTTTGCAGTTGTTGTTACAGGAAACCACTATTGGATTGATGCACTCGGAGGACTTGTTGTATTAGCGATAGGGATCTTGTTAGGAAGATTGATCGCCGATGGTTGGCATAAATGGAATTTACGCCATATCGGATAGGTTGATCTCAAGCAACTATGAGGTTTTTAAGTGCATCTTGAATCAATCCAAAACCCAGAAGATCTCCGCTCATTAACAGAAGAAGAGTTGAGCGCTTTAGCGGAAGAAATTCGCTCTGAAATAGTTGCTGTTATCGATCGAACCGGAGGCCATATTGGCTCAAACCTTGGAGTCGTGGAATTAACTATTGCATTACATCGAGTATTTGACAGCCCAAATGACACTATTTTGTGGGATACCGGCCATCAGTGCTATGTACATAAGCTACTTACTGGCAGAAAAGACCAATTTGCTGAGTTAAGACAACCTGAAGGGATTTCTGGCTACCCGTCCCAAGCAGAATCTCCCCATGATTGGATAGAGAATTCTCATGCTTCAACTGTCCTTTCTTACGCTCATGGTCTTGCTACCGCCTTTAATGCATCTCAAAATGACCGCCGAGTGGTTGCAGTAATCGGTGACGGAGCCATGACCGGCGGAATGGCATTCGAAGGTCTCAACAACCTTGGCCATAGCGAATTAGGCGTCACCATTGTCCTAAACGATAACGGCCGCTCCTACGCCCCCACGGTAGGAAAACTCACTGAAAGCCTCATACGTATTCGATCTAATCCAACTTATATGAGACGACAACGCCGATTTGAAGAGTTAGCGGAAAAATTACCTTGGGTGGGAGAAATATTTGAGCGCGGAATAAACGCAACGAAGGCAGCAATTAGAGAAATATTTGAGCCAGCTGCTTTTTTTGAAACCTTGGGTGTCCATTACCTCGGTCCTTTCGATGGTCATGACATCAACGAAGTTGAAGAAGCTCTCAAAAACGCTTCTGAGTTTGAAGGACCAGTCTTGGTGCACGTATTGACTCAAAAGGGACGCGGATACGAACCTGCAGAGAGCGACCCAGTGAAACACATGCATGATACTTCCGGCATCAAACCTGGCAGTTACACGGAAGCCTTCACAGAAACTCTCATGAAAGAGGCTGAGTCACGCAAGAATGTTGTGGCTCTTACTGCGGCTATGCCAGACTCCACAGGCCTACTTCCCTTCATGGAACGTTTTCCTGATCGTTGTTTTGACGTAGGCATTGCCGAACAGCATGCTGTGACCGCTTCTGCTGGTATGGCCATGGGCGGCCTTCGACCAGTGGTTGCTCTTTACGCAACTTTCTTAACAAGAGCTATTGATCAAATAAATTTAGATGTAGCCCTTCATCAACTACCGGTAATTTTCTGTTTAGACCGAGCCGGAGTTACCGGTGATGACGGACCTTCCCATCATGGCGTTTTAGATTTGGTTTTGTTAACAAAAATTCCTGGAATGAAAGTCTTTGCTCCCTCTTCTTATCAAGAGCTTCAACAAATGCTTCATGATGCCTTTGAATACGATGACGGCCCTTGTGCTATCCGATGGGCCAAGACTGCAGCACCTCATGTGGACTGGTCTGAAGTTGGAAGCGGCCTCTCTGCTCGCTGCGTTAACTCATCCGAGAACAACAACTCTCAAGTCTGCATATTAGGTGCCGGAAAAATGCTTTCAGTTGCTGTTGATGCTTCAAAACGTCTCGCATCAGAAGGAATATCTTCAACTGTTTGGGATCCAAGACTAATAAGCCCATTAGATCAAAACATGATCAAAAATGCTGCTGAGCACTCTTTAGTAGTAACCATTGAAGATGGTTTCCGACAAGGTGGATTTGGATCATTAGTACGTGACACGCTTGCAGAATTATCCCCGAATACTCGAATTTCAGTCCTAGGGGTTCCCGTAGACCATCATCAACATGGAAATGCTGACGCCCTGCTGGCTTCTTTTGGTCTAGACGGAGAAGGCGTCGCCTCAACAATACGTCAAATTCTCAACTAAGAACTTAGGAGTAAAAAGGGTTACTTCCCGAAGCGTGGTCCGTGCTGTCAATAACTTCAGTGATTTCCGGGATTGCTTCAAGAATGGCTGCTTGAATTCCTTCCGTAAGCGTTGCTTGACTCATAGCACACCCTTGGCAGCCTCCTCCCATAGTTATGTAAGCTTTTGAATCGTCAACACCCATTAAGGTGGCAAACCCTCCATGAGAAGCTAGAGCTGGATTGATTCGCTGTTCCAATAGCTGTTGTACCCGTTCAGGGATATCTCCCGAAAGTTCTAGGTGCTCTATATCTCCTAATGGATTCGGCCGATTTGGGTTCTTAATGACCAAGCCGCCCTGTGCTGAGTTAGACGGAATATCTAGGGTCGCTCCGATAAGTCGACTGTGACTGTCTTCTGGGACTACAACAGTAAGCCCCTCTACCTCCCAAGATAAGTCATCGTCGGCCAGATCATTCAAATTCAAGAAAGCCAGATCATAAGAGTAATCAGCTCCCTGAGTTCCAGTAACCGAAATACGAAGTGCGAGTTCCTCTGACTGCTCTTCTTCTGCTCTCACTTCTATAACTTTGGCCATTGCTTCCGAAGTGATGCTCATTACTGCACCTTCGGGAGACTCAATATTGACTTCTGTTGTAACCTCACTCATGCCCTGAGTCTATCGCTCACCTCTTATTGTGTGGTTCTTACGCACTAAGTTATATGCATGAATGATTCTCTAGTCACTATTGAAAACACAGAAAATGTTGCCACTATTTTTTTAGACGATGGCAAAGCAAATGCGTTGGGTTATCAAGTAATTGATGCTCTCCTTGAAGCGTTTGACGAAGTGGAAGCTTCTGACGCAAATGCTCTAGTTCTTGCTGGCCGACCCGATAGATTCTCTGCAGGATTTGACCTCTCAGTCATGAACGAGGGCTCAGAAGCTGCTCGGGGAATGCTCACTAAAGGAGTTGATCTGTTTCTTCGGATGTACATGTTTTCTCGCCCAGTTGTTGCTGCCTGTACCGGTCATGCAATTGCCGCTGGGTCTATTCTTTTGCTTTGTTCCGACATCAGAGTTGGTTCAGAAGGAGATTTCAAAGTCGGATTACCAGAAGTAACCATAGGTATGGCATTACCATTCTTCGCTACAGAGTTAGCGCGCGATCGTCTTTCAAAACGTCACTACACCAAAGCAACAGCGCTTGGATTGATGTACAACCCTGAAGGTGCAGTCGATGCAGGATTCCTTGATGAGGTCGTTCCACAAGAAAAAGTTATTTCTATCGCTCAAGAAAGAGCGAAGAGTCTTTCAGAAGTGGGACGAACTGCGTTAACTCGGACAAGAGAAACGACCCGAGGTCAGATAGCCCGGACTATAAAAGAGAGTTTGAGCCAGGACCTTTCAAAATTTGATGTCAACTCTTAACCCTCTTGAGTGCGACTCTAAACCAAAGAAACCTCAGGCAATTCTTCTTGTAGGTTTTGGAGGACCTGAAGGCCCAGAAGATGTGTGGCCTTTTCTTGAATCTGTCACAGCAGGCAGAAATATCCCTACTGACCGACTAACAGAGGTCGCTGATCGCTATTTAAGTCGTGGCGGAATATCTCCTGTAAATGGACGGATGCGTTCTGTGCTGGATGCTGTTCAAAAAACCCTAAAACAAGAACAGTTAGATATCCCAGTGTTTTTAGGAAATCGGAACTCAACTCCATTTATTGAAGAAACAATAGAAGAATTAGACCGACAAGGATTGACCGAAGTTGCCGCTTGGATTGCCTCTCCATACCGCTCTTATTCAAGTTGCAGACAATACCTTGAACAAATAGAAGCCGGGGTAGAAAGAGTAGACCGCCGTGTTTCTGTTACTCGATTACGGCCACACTTTGATCACCCTGGCTGCATTGATACGGCTGCTGACCGATTGACGGAAGCTTTATTAGATTTACCAAAAGACAAACAAGAAGAAACTCATTTACTTTTTTCTGCTCACAGCCTTCCTCTTTCCGCTGCAGAAAGTTGTTCTTATGTTGAAGAAATACATGAAGCTGCACGATTGATCGCTGAAAGAGTAGATCCAAATAACAAACTCTCTTGGGAAGTAGTTTGGCAATCTCGAAGTGGGCCTCCACAAGTTCCTTGGCTTATTCCAGATGTATGCGACCGAATTGATGAGTTAGCTTCTGAAGGAATTTCGTCCATCGCCATTTCCCCGGTTGGCTTTATTGTTCACAATTTTGAAATTGAATGGGATTTAGATGTTGAAGCAGCAGAATGTGCAGCCGGTCACGGCATGGCTTTTGTTAGAGCAGAAACAGTAGACAGTGACCCGAGATTCGCAGAAATGATCGTTGATTTGATCAAAGAGAGTTCCAGCGAAGATCCAACACCGCTCTCACTCGGAAATTTAGGAATAGCTCCTGCACCTTGTCCGGGTGATTGTTGCCCCTCCCCAAGCCGTTCTTGATTTGATTCCACGACTCGCCTAGAAAATCAGAGTACGGTCACAACCTATAGATGCACTGCAGATGTCGCAGCCATAGTGCAATATAGAGATAGTGAATCAAAGAAAATGCTTATATAACCGTGACTGAACAACAAGAACTTCTACCTAAAGATGCAGGCTTCGCGAAAGATATCGTTGAAGTCACTGTTGCTGAAGAGATGCGTGAATCTTTTCTCGCATACTCTCTATCGGTCATCACTTCCCGGGCAATACCGGATGTACGGGATGGGTTAAAACCAGTTCAAAGAAGAATTCTTTATGCGATGCTTCGAATGGGTATCCGTTCAGATACTCCACATCGTAAAAGCGCTCGGGTAGTTGGAGAAACTATGGGGCGTTATCACCCACATGGGGACGCTGCTATTTACGACGCTCTTGTACGTCTTGGACAAGACTTTTCTCGTGGTATCACCTTTGTGGACAAGCAAGGGAACTTTGGCTCTCTAGACGATCCACCAGCAGCAGCGAGATACACCGAATGCAGATTGACAGCTGCAGCAATGTCAATGGTGGGTGAAATAGACGAGGACACCGTTGATTTTAGATCGACTTACGACGGCGAATCCCTTGAACCTATTTGTTTACCCGGATTGATACCTGGCTTATTAGTAAATGGAACAACAGGAATAGCTGTCGGCATGGCAACTAACATGCCGACTCACAATCTTGGGGAAGTAGCAGCTGCAATTGAAATCGTGATGAAAAAGAGACGGCCAAAACCCACCATTGACGAGTTGTTAGAAGTTCTCCCTGGTCCTGATTTTCCAAGTGGTGGAATCATTGTTGATGATGGTCTTCGCGAAGCCTACGAAACCGGTCGAGGAACCATCCGAATAAGGGCGCAAGCCCACGTTGAGTCATTAACCCGCGGCAAGCAAGCCATCATTGTGACTGAACTCCCATACATGGTTGGCCCAGAAAGAGTAATCGGCAAACTAAAGGATCTAAACGAATCAGGAAAGATACCCGGTGTTTCGGACTTCAAGAACCTTTCAGATCGGAATACTGGCTTACGTATTCAAATAACAGTTAAATCTGGCCATAACCCTCAGGCGCTACTAAATGAGTTATATCGATCTACTCCGCTAGAGGAGTCATTTAGTTTCAATAACGTGGTTTTAGTAGATGGAGAGCCAAAGACTCTCGGGCTTTACGATCTGTGTTACCACTACATTGAGCATCGACTAAGCGTGGTTGTACGACGTACTAAGTTTCGACGGCAAAAAGCCTCCGATCGTCTACATATTGTTCAGGGACTTTTAATCGCCCTTGATTCAATAGATGAAGTCGTAGCAATAATACGCGGATCTGAAGACACCGCTGCAGCACGAAAAGCATTAATGAAAAAATTCAAACTTAGTCAAATACAAACTGACCACATTTTGGACATGCCACTTAAACGTTTAACTGCTCTTGAAAAGTTGCGAATAGAAGAAGAGCGAGATGGTCTTGTTGCAGCGATAGAAGGTTACGAAAAATTACTTAAATCAGAGGCGCAACAAAGAAAGCTGGTATTAAGCGAATTAAGTGAAGCCGTAGAAAAGTTCGGACAACCCAGAAAAACAGAGATTACTCATCCTGACGATCTTCCCGTATTCGATGTTGTTGAAGAAGTCCAAGACATCGCTGACGAACCATGTGTAGTAACTCTTTCTACTTCTGGACAGATTGGCCGCATGCCAGTAGATGGAGCTCGACGAACTAGCCCTGGCCGCCACGACATGCTTTCATCTGCGATATTGACACGAACCACTTCAAAGATAACTGCTATCACTTCAGAAGGTAGAGCTCTTCAAGTCTTTGCTTCTGAGTTAGCAGATGCTTCAAATAGGACTCGCGGCTCTTCAGCTCCACAAGTATTCGGGGCTAATCGAGGCGAAACTCTTCACACTCTGGTTGCAGATGGGAAAGAACATGCCGTTCTCGTTACTTCTAAAGGAGTGATCAAACGTCTAACACTTGACGAGATTCGTGAAACTCGATCCCGACAGACCTTGATTAATCTAAAAAAAGACGACTATGTCTCTGCTGCTTTCTGCGCCCCAGAAGGTGTAGACATTCTTCTTGTCTCTTCAGATGGTCAAGTTCTTTGCACTCCTATAGGAGATGTGAGCATCCAAGGTCGCGGAGCCGCTGGAATCGCAGGAATGAAACTCAAAGATGGAGCAACAATAATTGCTGCTGGAGTAGTTCTCGCAGATGACGTTTTGTACACCGTGACTAATAGGAGTTCGCTTAAAGCCACACCCACAAGCGAATTTGAAAGCCGAGGACGTAATGGAGTCGGTGTCAGAGTCAACAAACTAGGAGAAGGCGAAGAACTCACCTTTGCATGGGTTGGTCAACCCATAGGTTTGTTAGCCACGATGTGTAAAGATGATGACCCCCAGAAAGCTGACCCTAACCCGATACCTCTAATGATTGAGGCAACAAAACGTGACTTAAGTAGTGGGTCTACTGAGCGTCAAATTCTCTCACTCGGTCCAGGAAGGTGGTAGGAATGGCTGATTCAAAAACAAAATCTGCATCAAAACCTTCTTCTAAAAAGAAAAACGGATACGACGCTGATGCAATAGAAACTCTTGAGGGTCTTGACGCTGTTCGTAAGCGACCAGGAATGTACATAGGAGGAACAGGAAGTTCTGGTCTTATGCATTTAGTTTGGGAACTAATTGATAATGCTGTTGACGAAGCGGCAGCCGGATTTGCCAAACAGATAACAGTAACCCTTCACCGCGACCACTCAGTTGAAGTTTCAGATAACGGCCGTGGTATCCCTATCAATAAACACCCTAAGCGAAAAATTTCCGCACTAGAGGTAGTGCTCACAGAACTTCATGCAGGAGGAAAATTCGGCGGCGGAGCCTACGGGGCTTCTGGTGGACTACATGGTGTAGGGGCTTCTGTAGTTAATGCGCTATCAACCAAAATGACGGCTCAAGTTGACCGCGAAGGACACACCCATGAACTGTCTTTCAAGGAAAGGGTTGCCGGTCATTTTGATGGTTCAAAATTTGCAAAAAGTCATGAACTAAAACGAATAAAGAAGATCGCTAAAACTAAGACTGGGACAAGAATACGATTCTGGCCTGATTTTGACATTTTTGATAAAGACGCAACTGTTGACGTTCAAGAAATCTGTGATCGAGTAACACAAGCTTGTTTCCTGGTTCCGAGCGTCAAAATAAAAGTAATAGATAAACGTGCCGGCGGGGCAAAGGAACCGTTTGAGTTTGTTTCCCGAGGAGGCTTAAAAGACCTCGTTGACTATTTATCAAATGGAGAAAACGTCACCGAAATAATAACAATTTCCGGAATAGATACGTTTACCGAAAGAGTGCCTGTTGATGGAAAAATGACCGATGTTGAACGTGAATGTACTGTTGAAGCAGCTTTAAGGTGGGTGCGTTCCTTCGAAACTACCCAAGAGTCTTTTGTGAATACCATCCCAACCAGTCAAGGAGGAACTCACGTTGCTGGTTTTGAAAGAGCTTTAACAAGAGCAGTAAACGACATCCTCCTTAAAGACACGAGAAAATTGGCAAAACTTGCAAAGGAAAACCAGCATCGAGCCTCAAAAGATGACGTGGGTGAAGGTTTAGTCGCAGCAATAAAAGTCACTTTTCCAGAGCCACAGTTTCGCGGACAAACAAAGCAAGAACTAGGAACGCCACCGGTAGAGAAGATCGTCTACAACATAATAAAACAAAACCTCACCGAATGGTTTGAAGGAAGCGGTCCGAAAACACATATAAATGCAGTACGAGACAAGATTGCTACTGCAATTATTAATCGCGTTAGCTCAAAGCAGATGCTGGACAATAAACGACGTGCAGCAAGTTTGGGTTCCACCGGCATGCCGGACAAACTCGCCGATTGTCGAAATCATGGACTTGACTCAGAACTCATCATCGTTGAAGGTGACTCTGCCGCAGGTCCTGCAAAAGCTGGACGCAACTCGGCCAACGTTGCCATTCTTCCATTACGTGGAAAAGTAGTAAATGCCGGAAAAGCAACACTAAAACAGGTCCTTGATAATGCTGAAGCGCAAGCATTATTTACTGCTGTTGGGGCGGGGTCAGGAAAAGACTTCAATCTTGAAGATGCCCGATACGGAAGAATCGTTATTCTCTGTGACGCGGACGTAGACGGAAGCCATATCCGATGCTTACTTTTGACTCTCATTCATAAATACATGGGAGAGATGCTTACAGAAGGTCGCGTGTTCGCTGCTCAGCCTCCCTTATTTACTTGCAAAGTTGGTGACACGATTCATCGAGCTTTTAGCGAAGAAGAACGTGACGCTATGACCGCAGAATTGACTAAAGGGAAACGCAAAGTTGAGAACCTTCGTTGGAATCGTTTCAAAGGGCTTGGCGAAATGAATGTAGAAGAATTAGCTGAATGCGCGTTAGACCCAGAAACTAGAATTTTGAGAAAACTCACCATGGAAGATGCTAAAGAAGCGAAAAAAGCAATCGAACTATTTGAAATTCTTATGGGCTCTGATGTGAGTAGGCGTCGTGAATACCTTGTTAAAAATAGTTCCTTACTTGACCCATCTGTTCTGGATATCTAATGGCCTCCTTACCAAAGTTTTTTTCAATTTCTGCCGCAAGTACTTACAAACAATGTCCGCGTAAATGGAAACATCGTTATATAGACAAACTTCCAGACCCTCCTGGAGAGGCAGCTTTGGTTGGAACTTTCGCTCATCAAGTTTTGGAAGTTCTCTGCGAAAAAGAGCCGGAGGGAAGAACAACTGATGAAGCAAAAAAAATAGCGCGAGAAGTTTGGCCTGAAACTGCAAGCAATAAAGATTTTCAAAGTTTGAATCTCAGCGAATCAGAAGAAAAAGAATTCCGATGGAAAGCTTGGACAGCTATAGATGGACTCTGGAAATTAGAAGATCCTACTGAAATAGATGTTCTCTCAACAGAAAAACGAATATCTGTAGATCTGAATGAAGTTCCTTTCTATGGCATCGTTGATCGGCTTGATCAATCAAGTGCAGGAACGATAGTCACAGACTATAAAACCGGTAAACCCCCAAAACCTGCATATCGAGATAAAGCGCTTGATCAGATCATTCTCTATGCCGCTGCTGTTGAATCAGAAACAGGTGAACTTCCTGCAAAGGGGAGGCTTTTGTATCTCGGAAAAGAATCTTCAGAAATTGAGATTGACATCAATCGAGAGTTGATCTCTAACAGCACTGGTCAATTTACTGAAACTTGGAATGATCTCGCGAGAGACTGCGCTGAAGACAGTTTTGATACCGGCACTGGTCCGCTTTGCGGGTGGTGTCCCTATGCGGGGATCTGTGAAGACGGTCAAAAAGAAGTAAGAAAAAGACTTGAGGCTGGCAGAATGCGAGCCGATGCTCCTGCGCTGATGCTCATTTAATTATTGTCTTCTTTTCCTTCGAACTAAAAGAAGAGCCACTGCTACTACAGCAGCAAAGGCTCCTATTCGGTACAAACGGTCAACTCTTTCATCAGTCATTTCAACTGGAGGAGTTTCAAATGGTTGCACTGGGATCTCAGATTCTTGAGTTGGAACATCCGAAACAGTGCCTTGGCTATCAGTTGATGGGTCTTCCTCGCTAAGAGAGGGATTCTCTAACAAAGTATCGACAGGACTAATCTCCGGAGGTCCGTTTCTTTTTCTCTGCGATTGAGGATTGTAATTACTCACGATGATCTCCATTTAAAACATAATCAAGAACCACGTCGAACTCTACCGCTGCTTCAACTGCTCCCGGTCGCTTACCTAACCCATGAATTGGCATTGACTGCGCTGAAGCCTCTGATACGGCAGCTCGTTGATGGATAGGTGGCAAGCATTTTTCAGGGTACGCATCCTGAAGTTGTTCGTGCCAATAGCGTGCATCACGAGTTCGCGCTAGACGGTTGATAGCTATTCCAACCAACTTAGGTTCTGCTTCAATTCGACGAGCCTGTATACGCTCTATCGTTTGTAACATTCGAGCCACCCCATCTACTGCCCATGCTCCTGGTTCCGTTACTAAAAGAACGCGATTAGAAGCAAAGAGACCATTGATTGTAAGTAATCCAAGCGAAGGTGGGCAATCAATGATCGTTAGAGGAAAATCGGAAGCATGTTGACTATCAAAAGCAGAACTTAAACGTTCTTGTGCTCCTAATGGATCCGTCGCTAACTGGGGTTCACGTATGGACAGCGCGGGAGACGACGCAGCAACATAGGGAACCTTGCCGCATCCTTCAGGCCACCCTGACTCTTCAATTGTCTGTTTGATGCCACCTGGATGCTCAGCAGCAAGCACTGTGTCAATCCCACGAGTAGGTTCAAAAAGGCCGAGCCCAGTTGTGGCATTCCCTTGAGGATCCAAATCAACGACGAGAGTCTTGATTCCTTTACTCGCGGCAGAAGAAGCCAGCCCGAGAGCGACAGTAGTCTTACCTACTCCCCCTTTTTGATTAACTATGGCAACTGTTGTCACCCTGCCAAACTAACTCAAACTTGGGCACAAGGAAGTACTTTTAACTGGATCTCTTCTTTATGGCTTTAATCAATGAAGTGACTCACCTTAAGCCTTCAAACGATCTACGCTCGTTACATGCGGCGTCTTTCTCTAACTACTATCGCGACTCTGGCTCTAGTTATCGCTGTTTTTGCTTCAACCGCAGTGGGAGCGCAAACATTTCTTGAACAAATAGACGAGGAAGAAGAATCCATTGTCGCCTTTGAATCTGAAATACAAAATCTGGAAGAATTAATTGACGGTTATGAAAATCAACTCATAGATATTGCTGATCTGGTTGCAGAAACAGAAACTCGAATAGCAATCGAAGAAGAAATACTTTCTCTTCTTCCTATTTACACAGAACTTATGGCTGACAACTTAATTGATCATTATGTATCTCTAGAGGAACCAACAGCAGTTCGACACGCAATGGCAATTGATGCCTATGTAAGAAACGATGAGCACATAAACGCTGTTCTCACTCAATCAATTCAGCTCTCAGAAGAAGCTCTTGAACAAATAAGGGCAAGGCTCTTATACGAATCGATCATCAGTGACGCCAACGATCAATTACTAGAGATATATGACGAACTCCGGCAACTTGGTACAGAAATAGATTCTCTTTTTGAAAGAACCACTCAGTCAACTGAGCGTAAAACTCTTGCTGTAGAAGATCGGTCTGAGGCCATGTCTGTGATCCCAGGTATAGAAGAGCAAATTGATTCAAGCCAATCGGAAATAAACACAATTAGAGGAAATATCGCTAAAGCCGAATTAGAAATTGATCGATTGAGAGAGCTCCTCGTCGCGATGCGGTGGACCGCTTTATTTGGAGAAGACATCATTCGTCCTGCATTGGCGTTCAAAATTGACAATGTGAGTGCTGCAAGACCTCAGTCAGGAATTAACCAAGCAGACGTGGTCTACGAGGAAATCGTAGAATTTGGGCTTACTCGACTTGTGGCAGTATTTCAAACAGAAAGCCCCAGTGTGGTAGGTCCTATTCGCTCTGCCCGCACTTCAGATCCCATTCTTCTTTCGGGATTTGATATGCCTTTATTTGCTTATTCTGGAGCCAATCAAATCACGCTTGATATCGTGCGCTCCTCGGATGTCATATCGGTGAATTGGGATAGAGCTTCAAGCGCTTATTGGCAGTCATCTACTCGCCGAGCACCTCATAATTTATACGCATCTGCAAGTCAATTATGGGCTCTCCACCCTGAGCCGGAACGTACTGAACTACCCCCAGCTCCTTTTGAATTCAGAGGATCTGAAGAGCCCCTGCATCCTTCTGCAGTCCCTGCAGAGAGAGTAAGTATCGATTTCGGTTGGACTGAAGTGGACTATAGATGGAATGGTTCAGGATGGACTCGCCGCCAAGGCGGATCAGCACATATTGATTCAAACGGAGTTCGCGTCGCTCCAGCCAACATGATTGTTCAATTCGTGACCTATGGAACTAGTCCTGCTGCTGAAACTTCTCCTGAAGCCGAAACTATTGGAACCGGCACTGCTTGGATATTCACAGACGGGCATTTAATCATTGCAGAATGGGAACGAACAGACCCTGACCTTCCAGCTATTTATCACGTTGACGAAGAAGTAATACGTATGACTCCTGGCCGCACTTGGGTTGCGCTGGCAGAAACAGGAACTGCTGCTTGGGAATGAAACGATTTACATTGAACAGGATTAATTTTGATTACTGAGTTTCAAAATTTCTTCAGCTGGGGCAACACCATCCTTTGTAACTGTAAGAATTTCGACTCCTTCTTCAGTGACTAAAAGAGTGTGCTCAAACTGTGCGGTTCGACTTCCATCTCTCGTGACCGCTGTCCAGTCGTCATCCCACATTTCACAAGTAGGGTTTCCTAAAGTCAGCATTGGCTCAATCGTGAAAGTCATCCCAGGAACTATGACAGTGTTGTCATAAGGGTCGTAGTAATGCTTTATTTGAAGGCCTGAATGAAATTCAGTGCCTATTCCATGACCAATGAACTCTCTAACTACTCCTAGATTGTGTTGCCGAGCATGATTCTCTATCGCTCTACCAATAACGTTTATTGGCTCTCCGGGTTTGACTGAATCCATACCGGCATAAAGCGCGGCTCGGGTTTCGAACACCAAACGTTTTGACTCTTCATCTACTTCCCCGACGAAAAACATAACTGATGTGTCACCATGGACTCCCCCCTTATAAAGAGTCACATCTATGTTTACAATGTCGCCATTAGCTAGCGGCCTGCTATCAGGAATCCCATGGCAAATTACTTCATTCACAGAAGTACAAACAGATTTAGGATAACCACGATAATTTAATGGACTTGGGTAAGCATCTCTCGCAAGGATCGCTTCGTGAGCTATCTGATCAATTTTGTCAGTTGTAACTCCTGGCTGAACATGGGGTCCAATTTCAAGGAGGACTTCTGCCGCTGCGTTGCCAGCTAATCTCATTTTCTGCGCCTCTTCTTCAGTGCGAACGTTTGAAGACATTGGTGGCCCAGGGTTACCAGTCATCGCATAAGGGGGCCTATTTATAGAAATAGGCACTGTACGCATTGGACTCAACATTCCTGGCCTTACAGGCGGCAGCGAAGCTTGAACTGTTGAAAGTTTTTTACGTTTACGTTTTGCCACGTTAAAAAGACTATCTGGACTTAACTTGAAGAATTCAAGCACTACGATAACTTATGAAGTTCAAGATTTCGAAAGGACAATCATCATGGCTGCCGGTGGCGACAAAAAAGCGATACTTGCTGCATTTATAGCGAATGCTGGTATTTCAGTTGCAAAATTCGTCGGATTTATTTTCACTCACTCTTCTGCGTTGTTAGCCGAAAGTGTTCACTCGGTAGCAGATTCTACCAATCAGCTGCTTCTCCTCTTGGGTGTTCAACGCTCAAATCGTCCTGCTAGTGAAAAACATCCTTTCGGTTACGGACGCGAACGATATTTTTGGTCATTTGTTGTATCAGTTGTCCTTTTTACCGCTGGAGCAGTCTTTGCCCTCTACGAAGGAATAGAGAAACTTCTACATCCGGAACCGATAAGCCACTACCAGTGGGCTATCGGGATACTAGTTTTTGGTTTGATTTTAGAGGGCTTTTCTTTAAGGACTGCCATTGTGGAAGCAAACAAGCAAAGAAAAGAGCAAACATGGAAAGAATACATAACAAAATCTAAAAAGCCTGAATTGCCTGTAGTGGTCCTTGAAGATACTGGAGCCATGCTTGGTTTGGCTTTTGCGTTGATTGCTGTAGTCCTAAGCAAGGTAACCGATAACCCAATTTGGGATGGCGTAGGAACGGTAAGCATTGGAGTCTTACTTGCCATAATTGCCATTGTCTTAGCTAAAGAAATGTACAGTCTTCTTATCGGCGAGGGCGTTACTGAAAAAAACCGCTCGCTTATCCATGAGGCGATAACCGACTCTGTTTCTGTTTCAAGGATTGAAAACTTACGAACACAGCATCTCGGGCCCGAACATATTTTGGTCGGAGCACAAGTCGTTTTTGATCCTTCTCTTTCTGCCGAAGGAGTTTGTTCCGCTATTGAAGAAATTGAGGTTCGGGTTAAAGCCGCAGTGCCAGATGCGCATTCAATTTTTGTTGAACCAAAAAACTCGTAACTAATAAAATCAATCAATGATTTGAGAATTATCGGGCTCAGTAGAGAACCTCTTTCCCTGATGTGAAAGAATCAATTACATGATCCTACGTAAAATTATTCTTATCTTTTCTATTCTCGCCTTAACCGCTACAAGTTGTTCTTCAGATGGAAATTCCGAAGACAGCACTTATAACCGGGCTGCTGACGAGACGCCAACCACCACGGAAACTCCAGCAGAAACAGCGGCCCCCGCCGAAGACGAAAGTTCCGAAGAAGGCCGAGATGAACTGATCGCTTTGCTAACCATTGGGTTTGATTTAGAGACTGAGGAATTTGCTACATGCATGGTTGACGAAATGCATGCAGTATCTGGATATAGCTACGCATTACTTCTAGAAAGTACATTGTCAGAGGAAGAAGAATCCGACTTAGACGAAATCGCCACAGAGGTGGCGATCTCATGTATGAGCAATTTGTCTCTAGAAGAAATTGAGCAATTAAGCGCCACAAACTTCGGCGAAGACGACGGCAACTTGTTTGAAGATGAATCCACGGTCCCCACATTGGAGATCTCCTCAGATCCAGATGCTCTTGGTGCCATTCTTTCAGTAGAGGAAATTGATTTTACTGATGAAACTATTGTTGGTTGGCTCGTCACTTACCGGTCACGTTCTGTAAGCGGTGAACCTATCCAAGTAACTGGCACTATTGTCGCTCCGAACTCTGTAGCTACTGAACCAAGGCCTGTGTTTTCTGTAGCGCATGGTACGACCGGTATGGCTGATATGTGCGCACCTTCGCTTGCCTATACCGGAGAAGATGTTGAGTTGAATGCTTTAGTGCAGCCACTGCTCGATGATGGTTGGGTTGTAGCCGCAACCGATTTTGAAGGCATGGGAGGACCCGGACTTCACCCCTACGTTGTTGGTGCTAGTGAGGCGCAGGGAGTATTTGACATTGTGAGAGCAGCTCAAACTGCCCCCACTTTAGGGGCTGATGGTCCTCTGATCGTTTGGGGTCACTCTCAGGGAGGTCATGCGGCTATGCATGCTTCTCAACTTTGGCAAGACATAGCTCCTGAACTGAATCTGGTCGGCGTGGGAGCAGGTGCACCGCCAAGTCAGTTCCCTCTCCTTAAAGACTTTCTAATGGATGGCGCCTTTCAGGGTTATTTGGTTATGGTTGCCGCCGCTTTTGCTGAAGTTTATGACGAGCTTTCTTTGGAGACGATTGTTGAGCCTGAGTACTTGCCTCTAGTTGAAGAATTAGAACTTGGCTGCACCGGACATATTTTCGATATCTTCAACCCAATACCTTTTGCAGACTTGACTTCGGTTGACGATATTTTCGCTGATCCAGAGTGGAATGCACGTCTAATACAGAACGACACGAACCAGGTGCCGAATCAGACTCCGGTCGTTATTCTCCACGGTGACCAAGATGAACAAATTCCTGCAATTAGCAGTCAGATTCTTTTAGATCAGATTTGCGCTCTTGAAGGGCATGAACATATTGAGCGTATTCTCTATGAGGGACACACTCATGGCAGTGCTCCGGGGGCTTACTGGGCAGATCTATTGGCGTGGATGGATGCTCGAGTGTCTGAGCAACCAGTGAGCCAAGAAAATGCTTGTTCAACAGTCACCGTTCCTAATTCTGATGATCAAACAGATTAGATACTAAATCTTTTTGATTGAATCTGAAGAGAAGAGGAATCTTATAAGTGCGATTGAAATCGTCACTCCTATGAGTTGCATTAAAGCAAACATGGGAATATGAGGTGGAGATATTCCAGTGAACGTGTCAGAAAATGAACGGGCGATTGTCACTGCTGGGTTCGCGAAACTTGTTGAAGAAG